>Ga0207684_10000289_pt1 | contig 72104 bp, 71 predicted proteins | sample KBSK5501metaG_FD_184342 | JGI IMG/M metagenome (GOLD analysis project Ga0207684, IMG submission 184342) | Corn, switchgrass and miscanthus rhizosphere microbial communities from Kellogg Biological Station, Michigan, USA - KBS K5-50-1 metaG... | ecosystem: Host-associated > Plants > Roots >...
CGTCGAGCGTGGTGTCGGGCCGATTGCACTCGTCGCGATCGACGGTGACCTCCTTCGTCGACGTCGCGCCCGTGACCTTGTCCGTCGTCTGCATCGTCACGGTGATCGGGACGATCTCGTCGGCGAACTTCCCCTCGCGCTGGCCCGCGGCGGTCCGCTGCTGCGAGAGGAGCGCGAAGGCGTCCTGACGCTCGCGCGTGACGCCGTAGCGCTCGGCGACGACTTCCGCGGTCTGCCCCATCGGCATGTAGATGTCCTTCTTATGGTCGAGGAGCCACGGGTTCTGGAGGTTCTTCCGGTTGTAGTCGTTCTGGAGCATGGTGATCGACTCGAGCCCGCCGGCGATCGCGATGTCGTAGCTGCCGCCCTCGATCATCCGCGCGGCGATCGCGATCGAGTTGAGCCCTGACGCGCAGAAGCGGCTGACGGTCGATCCCGGCACCGACGACGGGAGGCCGGACATGATCGCGACAGTCCTCCCGACGTTCTGGCCCTGCGGCCCTTCCGGGAAACCCGCGCCGAGGATGACGTCGTCGATCTGCGCCGGTTCGACCTCGGGTACACGACGGAGCAACTCGCGCACGCACTGCACCGCGATATCGTCGGGCCGGGCCAGGTTGAACGAGCCGCGGAACGACTTGGCGAGACCGCTCCGCACGCTCGCGACGATCACCGCCTCACGCATCGGCGGGTCCACCGGCCGGCGGGGCCCAGCGCGGCTCGCGTTTCCCGAGGAACGCGGCGATGCCCTCGCGCGCGTCCGGATGCGTGAGCAAGCGCGCGAACGCGGCGGTCTCGGTCCTGAGCCCGTCGCGGAGCGGAGCGCCGCTCGTCTCACGCAGGAGCGCCTTGATCACCGCGAGGGAGTGTGGCGACTGCGCCGCGAGCGTGCGTGCGATCGCCGCGGCCCGTTCGAAGACTTCAGGTGGCGCGACCACCTCCTCCACCAGTCCCCACTCCGCGGCGCGCCGTCCGCTGACCGGTTCGCCGCTGAAGATCATCAGCCGCGCGCGCCCGGGACCGACGACGCGCGGTAGGCGCTGCGTGCCGCCGCCGCCGGGGAGGATGCCGATGCGGATCTCGGGCAGGCCGATGCGCGCGTCCTCGGCCGCGATCCGGATGTCGCAGGCGAGGGCGACCTCGAGCCCACCGCCCATGCAGAAGCCGTGGATCGCGATGATGATCGGCTTCGGGAAGGCCTCGATGCGGTCGGCGAGGCGCTGGATACCCTCCCCGCGCGTGTCGGCATTTGGCTCGAGGAGCGCCGGAAACTCCGAGATGTCAGCGCCGGCGCTGAAGCCGCGCGGCCCCGCGCCGCGCAGGAGCGCGACGCAGGTCGCCGCGTCGGTCGCGAGCGTTTCGAGCGCCGACTCGAGCGCGGCGACGACCGCCCGGCTCATGGCGTTCACCGGCGGACGATCGATCGTGATCGTCGTGACGCCACCCGACGACTCGAGGTGAACGAACTCAGGCAGGTGAGGTCTCCCGCGCGGTCGCGAAGCGTTCGCGCAGCGCCGTCTTGCGGAATTTGCCCGCAGCGGTCTTCGGTATCTCGGTCACGAACTCGAACGTGTCGGGCAGCCACCATTTCGCGAAGCTGGGCGCGAGGTATTCACGAAGCTCGTCCGCGGTCGCGGTCTGCCCGGGCCGCAGGAGGACGCACGCGAGGGGACGCTCCTGCCAGCGCGCATGCGGGACCGCGATGACCGCGGCCTCGGCGACCGCGGGATGACCCATGAGGGCGTTCTCGAGCGCGACCGAGCTGATCCACTCGCCGCCGGACTTGATGAGATCTTTCGAGCGGTCCTGGATCTCGACGTAGCCGCGCGCATCGATCGTGACGATGTCACCGGTGCGGAACCAGCCGTCCGCCGTGAAACGGTCCGCGGACTCCGGGCTCCTGTAGTACGCGCGAGCGACCCACGGACCGCGCACCTGGAGCTCGCCCATCGTCTTCCCGTCCCAGGGCACGTCGTGCCCCGCGTCGTTCTGGGCGCGGATCTCGACGAGAGGCACCGGATAGCCCTGCTTCGCGCGGTAGGCGAAGCGCGTCTCGGTGTCGGCCTGCTCGAGATCGCTCATGAGGCTCGACACCACGCCGAGCGGTGTCGTCTCGGTCATGCCCCAGGCATGGAGGACGCGCAGCCCGTGTCGCTCGTCGAAGCCGCGGATCATCGACATCGGCGCGGCCGAGCCACCGACCACAAGGAGGCGGAGGCGCGACAGGTCGTAGTCCTTGGGTCGCTCGTCGAGCCTACGCAGGAGCCCGAGCCAGATCGTCGGGACGCCCGCGGTGTACGTGACGTGCTCGCCGACGAACAACTCGCACAGGCTCTCCGCATCCAGGTGCGGCCCGGGATGGACTTGCGTGGCTCCGACCATCGTGCAGGTGAACGGCAAGCCCCAGGCGTTCACGTGGAACATGGGCACGACGGGCAGGACGACATCGGACTCCAGGACGCCGACCGCGCCGGATGCCTGGCCCAGGCTGTGGAGGACCAGCGCGCGGTGCGAATACAGGACGCCCTTCGGTCGGCCGGTCGTCCCGGACGTGTAGCACATCGCGGCAGCCTCACTCTCGTCGAGCTCCGGATATGCGAACGCGTTCGCGTTCGCGCCGGCGAGGAGCGTCTCGTAGCCGATCGTGCCCGCAGGCGCCTTGGCGCCGTGCTCGATCACGACGATGTGCTGGATGTGCACGTCCGCGCGGAACTTCTCGAGCACCGGCAGCAAGGTCTCGTCGATGATGAGAACGCGGTCCTCGGCGTCGTTCACGATGTAGGTGAGGTCACTCGGATGCAGGCGTGGGTTGATCGTGTGGAGGACCATGCCGGCGAGCGGCACTCCGAAGTAGGCCTCGACGTGTTCGTACTGGTTCCAGCACAACGTCGCGACCCGGTCGCCCCGCTGCAGGCCGAGGTGCTGGAGCGCGACCGCGAGCTTCTTCGCGCGCGGCACGAAGTCCGCGTACGTGTACCGGTGGATGGTCTTGTCCGGTCGGCGCGTGACGATCGCCTTGTGCCCGAAGAGCGTCTCCGCACGTCGGAGGATGAATTCGATCGTCAGCGGGTAATCCATCATCAGTCCGTCCATGTCGATCTCTCCCCTCTCATTCGCTGTCAGCCATCAAGCACCGCCTGTGCGATCTCCGCGCGGTGCGCCGCGCTGGAGCGGTCGAACGCCTCGATCCAGAGAGCCCGCTTGTAGTAGCGATGGAGCGGATGGTCCCAGGTGAAGCCCATGCCGCCATGCACCTGGATCGCGCGCTCGCATGCCGCGACCGCTGACTCTGCGGCGTAGGCCTTCGCCGCGACCGCGGCGAGCTCGGCCTGCCCGTCATCCTCGGCGATGCACCACGCGGCCCAGTACGCGAGCGAGCGCGCGAGCTCTGTCTCGACATAGGTGTCCGCGAGCTTGTGCGAGACCGCCTGGTACGCGCCGATCGGCCGACCGAATTGCTCGCGAGTCTTGGCGTGCTCCACGCCGAGCTCGAGCGCGTGGCTGGCGACGCCGACCGCCTCGTGGGCGAGCGCGGCCAGCGCGCGTCGCCGAGTGCTTGCGATGATCTTCGCCGCGGCGGGCGGTCCGGCGAGGAGGCGGGCGTCGTTATCCGCGAAGGTGACGCGACCGAGCGGCCGCGAGGCGTCGACGGTATCGAGGACGCGGATCTGCGCCTTGGCACCGTGGGGCTCCGCGAGGTACAGGCCGATGCCGTCGGGCCCGCGTGCGTGGACCACGAACGCATCGACGGTGCCGGCGTCGGGAACGAGGCCCGTTTCACCACGTAGGAGCCAGCGATCACCGGTCCGACGCGCCTCAACCGCCGTCCCTGACGCGAGCGTCGCGGTGAACGCACCGGAGGCGACCTTCGCCAAGAGGTCGGGCGCGCAGGTGAGCGCCGGCAGCGCGAGCGCGACAGTCGAGAAGTACGGACCCGCATAGAGCGCGCGACCAAGCTCCTCGAAGACGATCGCCTCTTCGATGAAGCTGAGTCCGGCACCACCCTGCGCCTCGGGGATCGACGCGCCGGTCCACCCCAGACGAGCGAGCTCGGGCCAGGACGCGCGGTCCCAGCGCTTGTCGAGGAACGAGCGGGCCTGCGCGCGGAGCTGGTCCTGCTCCGGCGAGAAGCTGAAGTCCATCAGCGGCTCCGGGGCAGGCCGAGGACACGTTCGGCGATGATGTTCCGGAGGACCTCCGAGGTGCCGGCCTCGATCGTGTTGCCGCGGCTACGCAGCTGCTGATAGCGCCAGTACGCGGGCGCCCCGTCGCCGTCGGCCACCTGCGCCTCCTGTCCGATGATCTCGATGGCGAGCTTGGTGAGGCGCTGGTTCGCCTCGGACCAGCGGAGCTTCGCGACCGACCCCTCGGGACCGGGCGCGCCGGTGCGCTCGAGGCGCGCCAGGGCGCGGTAGTTGGTGTAGCGGAGGGCCTGGAGATCGATCCACTCGCGGGCGACGCGGTCGCGCACCAGCGCGTCGGTGACCGCGCGCTCGCGGGCCAAGGTCACGAGCTTATGGACCGCGACGTCGAGGGCGCCGGCGAGGGCGAAGCCGAAGGTGCCGCGTTCGTGCGAGAGGGTCGTCATCGCCACACGCCAGCCACCACCGACCTCGCCGAGCAGGTTCTCCTTCGGCACCGCGACATCGGTGAAGAAGATCTCGTTGAACTCCGCCTCGCCGGTGATCTGGCGCAGCGGCCTCACCTCGACACCGGGGCTCTTCATGTCGACGACCAGATACGTGAGGCCCTCGTGCTTCTCGCCGGCCGCGGCGCTCCGGCCCAGCAGGATGCACCGATCGGCGATATGCGCGTACGACGACCACACCTTCTGACCGTTCACCACGAACTGATCGCCGACCAGATCCACGCGCGTGCGCACGGACGCAAGGTCCGAGCCTGAACCCGGCTCGGAGAAGCCTTGGCACCAGATCTCCTCGGCCGAGAGGATCTTCGCCAGGTAGCGCGCCTTCTGGTCCGGCCGGCCGTGCGCGATGATCGTCGGACCGGCCATGCCGAGGCCGATCACACCCAGGTGGGGCGGCGCTTCGGCGCGCGCGAGCTCCTCGAGATACACCGCCTGGTAACGCCACGGCCGTCCCTCGCCGCCGTACTCCTTCGGCCAGGTGAGCCCGGCATATCCGGCCTCCGCGAGGCGCTTGCTCCAGTCGCGTCCCAGCGCGAGGGCGGCGGGGCCGCTCCAGCCACCGAAGCCGCGCAGGCCGGCCGGCACGTTCGCCTCGAGCCAGGTGCGCAGCGTCGCGCGGAACGCGGCTTCCTCGGGTCCGTCTCGCAGATCCATCAGCGTCCCTCGCTCGACTCGCCCCGCAGGGTCATGCAGGTGCTCATGGCGCGCGCGACGAGCTTCCCATCCACGTCGGTCACGTTGCATTCCACGAGCCCGATCGTCCGCCCCGCCTTCACGGTGCGTGCGGTCGCGACGAGGTGGCCGTTCCAGAACGGCCGCAGGAAGTTGATCTTCAGCTCGAGGGTGGTGAAGCTCTCTCCTTCATCGAGGGTCGAGGCGAACGCCGTGCCCATCGCGGCGTCGGCGACGTCACACAGGATGCCGCCGTGGAGCGTGCCCATAGGATTGGCGTGCTGTGGCCCGGCCTCCAGCTCGAAGATCGCCTTCCCGGGTTCGATCGACATCGGTCGAAAGCCGATGAGTCTCCCCGCGGCGGAGCCCGGGGCATCCCCACCGACCATCGCATTGAAACGATCGATCAGCCTCGTCACCACGACCGCCCGGCCGATAGCGGCTCGGACGCCGGCAACCGTGCCCCGATCTCCACGAGCGCGCGAAGACATGCGTTGAGCCCGGCATCGTGCTCGCCGAGCGCGATCGGCGCGGCGTTGAAGTCGGTCGCGCCGGCCTCCGCCAGGCGGAGCAGCTGCTCGCCGATCGCGTCGTGGTCGCCGACGACCGCGACGTCGGCCGGGCCGGCGGCGCCCTCACGGTCGAGCATCGCGCGGTAGGCCGGCAGCCCCCCGTAGCTCTTGAACATGCGGCTCGCCAGCTCGCGCGCGGCGGGCACGTCGCCAGTGAGCGCGAGCGGGAGCTCGACGACGATGCGCGGGGCGGGCCGGCCGGCCTCTGCCGCCGCTTCGCGCAGGCGGGGAACGATGTGATCGCGCAGCGTGCGGGCGCCCACCAGCCACGTGATCGTGCCGGCCGCGAGCGTGCCGGCGAGCGCGAGCATCTTCGGACCGAGGCCGGAGAGCAGCACGGGCACCGGCAGTCCGTCCGTCGAGGTGAGGTGGGCGCGGACGTTGAATCGCGCGCCGGCGTGTTCGACCTTTCCAGTGTTCAGGAGCGGGACGAGGACGGAGAGGTACTCCCGCGTATGGGCGTACGCATGCTCGTATGAGATACCCCACATGTCCTCGACGACCACACGGTGCGAGGGCCCAACGCCGAGCGTGAAGCGACCGCGTGCCGCGGCGCCCGTCGACGCCGCCTGCTGGGCCATCGCATGAGGGTGACGTGTGTATGTCGGCGTGATGGCCGTGCCGACCTCGATGCGATCGGTCAGTCGCGCCGCGAGTGCGGCGACGGTCATCGCGTCGTGCCCGAAGATGTTCGAGAACCAGACGGACGCGAGGCCAACGTCCTCCGCCAGGCGGGCTCGCGCGAGGAGCTCGTCCAGCGTCGCGGGGCGCCGGTCGCGCTGCGCGCCGTCGAGGAGCCCGATGCGCATCAGCCCGGACCTCGCATCGGGGCCGGGCGCGATCGTGTCCGGGCAAGCGGGGTCGACGTCAACTCGACGCATCTCGACCCCGCCCGCCCTTCGTGTACCACTGCGTTGCGCGTCTTTCTACTTGAGGGTGATGTAGCCGGTCACGGTGACGAACTTGCCATCCTTCGCCGCCTGGAAATAGGCGGCCTTCACACCCGCGTGATCCGTAGGGCTGTAGCTGAGACTTGGCACGAGCGAGCCCGTGAAGTCCTTCATCTGATCGAGGTTCGCCATGAAGCCCTCGCGCGTCAGCTCCTTGCCCCCGCGCTTCAGCGCCTCGATGAACACCTGGCCGTATGTGTATCCGGCTTCGGTGAACCCACCGATCTGTTCCTTCGGCGCCCACTTCGCCATGAACGCCTGGTACTCGACGATCTTCGGGTTGCTGGTGTCGTCGAACGCCGGCAGGTAGGCCTCGATCAACATGCCATTGATCGCGGGGCCAGCCAGCGCGAAGATCGACGGGTCGTTGATGACCGAGGATGAAAGCAGCTTCGGCGCGTAGCCGATCTTGCCCATCTCGGCGATGATCGAGCCGCCCGGCTTTGGCACGGCGTAGAGGATCACCGTGTCGGCGCCGCTGGTCTGCAGCTTGAGCGCCTGGGCGCTGAAGTTGGTGTCGGCCGTTTCGTATGACACACCGGTCGCGGCCGGGAGCGAACGCTTCTTCAGCTCCGCCTGGACGGCGTCCAGTCCCTCTTTGCCAAATGCATCGTTCTGATAGAAGACCGCGATCTTCTTTGCGCCCATCGTGTCGAGCGCGTACTGCGTCGCGAGCGTCGCTTCGGTCGTGTAGTTGAGCTGGACCGCGTAGATGTTCTTCTTGAGCGGCACGGCGAGCATGGTCGTGCCGGTCGCGGGCCACACATGCGGGACGTTGTTCGCGACGAGGTACTCCATGACCGCCGCGTTGTTGGGCGTCCCAAGGCCGCCACAGAGCGCGAAGACCTTGTCCTCTTCGACCAGCTTCTTCACCGCGGCCACCGTCTTGGCCGGCTGGTAGCTGTCGTTCTCGTAGATGAAGCGGATCTTGCGGCCGTTGATGCCGCCCTGGTCGTTAATCATCTTGAAGTACGCATCGAGCGTGCGGTCGATCGCTCCATAGAAGCCCGCGGGTCCATCCTGCGGTCCCCAGCTGCCAACGACGACCTCGGTATCGGTCACGCCGACAACGACTGGTTTGGCAGTGGCGGTCGCGGGCGCGGACGTCGCGGGGGCTGGCGTGGTCGCCGACCCGCAGGCCGTCACGAGCAGCGCGACGAGCAAGGGGACGACCGCCATCCGCGTCAGGGATCGGTCCTGCATCGTCGAAGGTTGCGATGTCAAAAGTTCCCTCCTTCTGGCCTTTGCGGCCCTAGTGCCCGAGATATGCGCTGCGCACCTCCTCCCGCTGCCGGAGCGCCGAACTCGGATCGCTGAGGATCACGCGTCCGGTCTCGAGGACGTAGGCATAGTCGGCGATGTCGAGTGCCATGTGCGCGTTCTGCTCGACGAGGAGCACCGTCGTCCCGGCGGCGCGGATCTCGCTGATGACCCGGAAGATCTCCCTCACCATCATTGGTGCAAGACCGAGGGAGGGCTCGTCGAGCAGGAGCAGGCGTGGCCGGGCCATGAGGGCCCGTCCAATGGCGAGCATCTGCTGCTCGCCACCGCTGAGGGTGCCGGCGCGCTGGTGCAGCCGCTCGCGAACGCGCGGGAAATAGTCGAACACGCGCGGCGGCTCCCGGCCTGCGGCACCGAGATCGCGGCGGGCATATCCACCGAGCAACAGGTTCTCGCGCACGGTGAGCTCCGCAAAGATCTGTCGTCCCTCGGGCACCTGAACGATCCCCGCCCGCACCAGTTTGTCCGGGCTCGATCCATCGATGCGCTCGCCGTCGAACTCGACCGAGCCGCGCGTTGGCCGGAGGAGACCGGAGATCACCCGCAGCGTCGTCGTCTTGCCCGCGCCGTTCGCCCCGAGCAGCGCGACGACACTCCCCTCGGCGACCTCGAGACTGACGCTGTGCAGGGCGCAGACGCGCCCGTAGTAGGCCTCGATCTCGTTCACCACGAGGAGCGGGCGAGCCCCACTAGGCATCGGAGACCTCACGCTCAGGTTCGCCGAGATAGGCCTCGATGACCACCGGGTCACGGCGGACGTCAGCCGGCGCTCCCGTGGCGATGCGTCGGCCGAAGTCCAGTACGTAGACCCGATCACAGAGGCCCATGACGAATGACATGTCGTGCTCCACGACGAGCACGCTCAGGTCGAACCGTTCACGCATCCGGCGGATCAGGTCCGCGAGCCCCTGGCTCTCCCGGTGGTCGGCGCCGGCGGTCGGCTCGTCGAGCAACAGCAGCGCTGGCTGCGAGACGAGCGCCCGGCCCAGCTCGACCAGCTTCTGGAGGCGGAAGGGCAGCGTGGATACCACGCGGTCGCGATCGCCCGTGAGGCCAAGGAAATCGAGCATCTCGTCCGCGCGCGCAGTCGCCCGAGCTTCGTCCGCGGCGACGCCGCGCAGGCGCAAGCCATCACGGATCACGCCGCCACGGATCACGACATGCTGTCCCACCAGCAGGTTTTCTAAGGTCGTCATGCTCCGACAGAGCTCCACGTTCTGGAAAGAGCGCGCGATGCCGAATCGGATGATCTCGTGCGACCGAGCGCGGGTGATGTCGCGGTCCTTGAAACGGATGGTTCCGGCATCGGGCTCGTAGAACCGGCTGACGCAGTTGAAGACGGTGGTCTTCCCCGCACCGTTCGGTCCGATCAGCCCGACGATCTCGCCCACGTTGACGGTGAGGTCGAGACCGTCGACGGCGACCAGGCCTCCGAAGCTCATCGTCAACCCCCTGATCTCGAGGAGCGGTCCGGTCATCGCACGCCGCTCCCCTCGCCCAGCTCGACGATCTGGTCTAGGCGCGAAGCGCCGTCCCGCGGGCGTGCCGCCCACGGCAGCCACACGGAGCGCGCGACCCCGGCCAAGCCGTGCGGCAGGAATGCGATCGTCAAGATGAGGATCACGCCCAGGACGACGATGTAGAGGTTCTTGAAGTCGTGCACGACGGGCAGTCTCGTCAGAGCGTTCTGCAAGAACGTCAGCAACAGGGCCCCTGACAGCGCGCCGCCGACGGAGCCGAGGCCGCCCAGCACGATCATCGTCAGAAAGTCGACCGAAAGGAGGACGGTGAAGTCCTCGGGACTGATGCCGTGGAGGAGGTGCGCGTAGAGGGCACCCGCGATCCCCGCATACAGCGCGCTGAGCGCGAAGGCCGTGGTCTTGTAGCGCACGAGGTCCACTCCCACCGCGCGCGCGGCGATCTCACTGTCGCGGATGGCGACGAACGCGCGGCCGGTGTGGCTCGTGACGACGTTCCTCGCGAAGATCGTGAGCACGATGAGGACGGCCGCCGCCAGGTAGTAGTAATCCTGATCGGTGCGGAACACGATCGTGAACGCGCCCAGCGGGAGCGACGCGAGCGGTAGACCGTGCAGTCCCGAAGAGCCGCCGGTCCAAGAGCCCTGCCACACGACGAGCTGCGGGATCGCGAGGCCGAAGCCAAGCGTCGCGACCGCGAGATACGGACCGGAAAGGCGCAGGGCCGGCAGACCCAACAGGAACCCGATCGCCGCGGAAACGGATCCCGCGACGAGCACCGCCACGACGAATGGGAGGCCCAAGCGGAGGGTGAGCAGGGCGGAGGCATAGGCGCCGATCGCGAAGAAACCGGCGTGTCCGAGTGAGATCTGACCGGTGTGTCCGATCAGGATTCCCAGGCCGATGGCGACGATGGCGTAGATCAGCGCGAGCGAGACGAGATATAGGACGTAGCCCGGAGCGACGCCGGGGATGACGCCGAGCACCGCGGGGATGACAAGGACGGCGGCGAGGCCCAGACCGTAGGGCGCGGTGGCGCGCCCGCGCGTTCGCAGCGATCGCACTGTCACTCCGCGCCTAGACCTTCTTGGTCTCGTGCCGGCCCAGCAGGCCACTGGGCCGCACCACGAGCACGAGCACGATGAGGGCGAACGCGATGGTGTTGCGAAGCTCGGGCACTTCGAACCCGACGACGCTGTCGACGATGCCGAGCAGCAGTCCGCCGACGACGGCGCCTGGGAGGCTGGTGAGCCCACCGACCACAGCCGCGGCAAATGCCTTCAGCGCGACGTCGCCCATCATGCTCGGATCGAGGTAGTTGATCGGCGCGATCAGCATGCCGGTCACCGCACCCATCGCCGTACCCATTCCCCAGCCAAGGGCATTCATACGCCCGATGCTGATGCCCATCAGCTGTGCGGCCACTCGGTTCTCCGCGACGGCCCGCATAGCGATCCCCGTCGGGCTGAAGCGGAAGAACGCAAAGAGGACCGTCATCAAGAAGAGCGTCACAAGGAAGATCAGTGCGTTCAGCTGGCTTACGACGACTGTCCCGAGGTGGAAGGGCGGGCCGACCACCGGGTCGGGAAAGGTCCGTATCTCGTAGCCCCAGATCCAACCCGCAGCACCGAGCAGGATGAGGCTCAGGCCGACCGTGACGATCACCGGATTCAACACCGTGGTCGTGCTGATGCGGCGCAAGACGACGCGCTCGATCAATGCGCCGAACAGTCCAGCGAAGAGCATGGTCAGGACGAATGCGACGGCGAACGGGAGCTGGAACGCTGTCAGGAGCGTGAACGCTACGAATGTGCTGAACATGGCTGTCTCGCCCTGAGCAAAGGTGACGACCTGGGTCGTTTTGAAGATCAGGACGATGCCGAACGCCGTCAGCGCGTACAGGCTGCCGAGCGCGAGCCCATTGACGAGCAGCTGTCCCCACGGGAGATCGAGCGTCACACGCTCAACATTCGAATGGCTCGCTCGGCGAAGTCGTCCGCGATCGCGGTCTCTTTGAGCCGCCCTGTCGGCCGGTACCAGCGATGGACCCAGGTGCACATCCCGAGGAGAGCGAGGGCGGCGAGCTTGGGGTCGGTCCCGACGAACGAGCCGTCGCGCATGCCATCGCTGATGACGCCTTCGAACAGGTCGCGCATTGTCCGCTGCTCGGCGTGCACCTGCCGCAGCGCCGCCGGTGGCAGCACATGTTCCTCACGGAGGTACACGCGAACAGAATCGAGATTCCTCAGAACGCCAAGCACGTACGCGCGCACCATCGCGCGCAGCTGCTCGGTGCACGTACCTGTCCCGTACGTGATGGCTCGGAGCTCGCCCAGGACTTGATCTGCTCGCCCCTCGAAAAGTCGAACGAGTAGCTCCTCCTTCGAGGAAACGTAGTAGTAGAGGCTGCCCTTGTAGAGGCCCACGGCATCCGCGATGTTCTGCATCGAGGCGGCGTGGTAACCCTTCTGGCGGAAGATGCGAAGCGCCGCTGCGCGTATGGATTTCTCGCGCTCGGCCGACCGACGCTGCCGCCGCCGCTCGAGGGTAGTCGCGCTCACCCTCCCCGCCAGTCGTGCCACGGGCGGGGACGATATACCAAACGACCGTTCGGTAGAAACCGGCTAGCCTCTCGCGGTGAGCGATCGGGGGGCGATGCTGAACGCGGCCGGCGAGAGTGTCGCTGTCGAGCCGATTGCCTTCGATGATCTCGGGGACGACGAGATCCTCGTCCGCCTGGCTGCGAGCGGTGTCTGCCACACCGATCTCCACGTCAAGATCACGAACGGCTGGGGCATGGCCTTCCCGATCCTCCTCGGTCACGAAGGCGCCGGCGTCGTCGAGCACGTCGGACGCGCGGTGACCTCCGTGCGGCCGGACGACCGGGTCGTCATTTCGTGGCGCGTCCCCTGTGGCACGTGCGCGATCTGCCGGCGCGGTGATCCGGTCCTCTGCCAGACCCAAAGGGTCGCCCAGCCTCGCGTCCGCCGTGCGCGCGATGGCACGCATCTCGCCCGCGTCCTGTCGACCGGCACCTTCGCCACCCGCACGGTCGTGCATGAGGCCCAGGCCATCCCCGTGCCGCCCACGATTCCGCTCGACAAGGCCTGTCTCATCGCCTGCGGCGTCGTGACGGGAATGGGCGCGGCACTGAACACGGCGAAGATCCGCGGAGGGTCACGCGTCGCGGTCATCGGCTGTGGCGCTGTGGGCCTGTCCGTCGTGCAGGGCGCGCGCATCGCCGGCGCCGATCGGATCGTCGCCGTCGACCTCACGCCACAGAAGCTCGAGTGGGCTCGCCAGTTCGGCGCGACGGACGCGGTCGACGCGCGCAGCGGCGATCCCGTCGCAGCCGCTCGTGCGGCGGCCGGCGGGCCGCTCGATTACGCGTTCGAGGTCGTGGGCCTTCCCGCGACGGTCGCACAGGCCGTCGGCATGGTCGGGTACGGCGGAACTGTGGTGATCGTCGGCGTCCCACCGACAGATTCGACGGTCACGCTGCCGCTCGCGCGGGGCGGTCTCTTCAACAAGAAGGTCACCCTCACCTCGTGCAGCGGCGGCGACATGGTCCCGTCCGAATTCTTCCCGCGGCTCGTGCGCTGGTATCTGGACGGCACGCTTCGGCTTGACGAAATGGTGACGCGCGAGATCGGACTTGACGATGTGGAAGAGGCCTTCGCCGCGATGACCAGCGGGACCGTGATTCGGTCGGTGATTCGACTCTAGCGTCGCCCGACGACACGGGTCCGCGCTTAGACCATTGCGTTTCGTCGCGGAAAGTCGGTATCAATCACAGACCCTCGAATGAATTCGCTGGGCGAGGTGGACCGTGATTCTTCAGACCCTACTGCGAAAACCGCACCTCTGTGTGACGTCCGTTACGACTTCGACAGATTCACGGCGTGCGACCGTCTGTGCTTCGGCACGATGTGTGCGTTGCGCGCGGTCAACGCAGTCCTGTTTGGCAGTTGCGGACCGAGCCGCGACGGCTCGGGACGACACTTATGGTGGAGGTCTTCGCGATGACGCTGGTCAACATGAAACAACGCTACGTCGCCTCGACGGTTTGTCCCATCGGACGATTAGGACAAGTCGAGTGCGCCGAGCTGGCGGGGCGTATTTTCGAAGACGACGCAACAGCGTCGGCCGCGCTCGTCGAGCATCTCATCTCGGCCGAATCGCACACCCGCGAGCAGCTCGCGCGCATCGTCGGCAGCGCCCGTGGCTACACGCACTCGTACCGGCTGGTTTACGAAAGCCGCGTCGAGGACGGCTTCGCCGCCTGAGCTGTTCGGCGAACCGGGAGCGCTGCGGCGCCGTGAGATCGACTAGAACGGCGTCGTCTGCACCAGCGTGCTCGGCAGGCCGAGCGTGGTGCGAAGGAACTGGTCGCCGTTGAGGTCGACGGATCGACCGCTGCCACGGATCACGACCGAGATCGGTCGGCCGCCCGGGCTCTCGTTGAAGGCCATCGAGACGAACCGCCCGATGTCGACCCCGTAGTCCTCGATGATCTGCGCGCGGATCTCATCGCCGCTGAAGTGCTCGGACCAGAGCTCGGCGTAGGGGTTGGGGCCGCGCTTGTCGTAGGCCGCGAGCTCCGCGGGATCCGGGACGCTCGACAGATACGACCATCCCTCAGCGCAGGCCCACGTGTCACCGACGCGGACCGCGTTGAACACGCAGCCAGGGTTCTCGGTGGCACCGCCGTTAGCCGAGGAGAACATCGCACGGATCGGCTGGCCGTCGTACAAGAGGAACTGACCGGCCGTCGATGCGACCGCGTCGTTGGTGCGTTCGGTCTCGACGGAGTCACCGCGGTAGCACTGATCGGATGTGTCATCGCGGACATCCCATTCGCGGTCGCCGGCGCTCGACTGCTTCCACGCCGCGTATGTCCGCGCCGTCACCGCCTGCGCGCGCAGCGCCTCGATCTCCCAGAACGGCAGCATCTCCCCGGGCAGGACACCACGCATGTAGTCGTCCGGCGAGACGACGTTCACCAGGGTCAATGACCCACCCGCCGTTTGCAGCCAGAGGTCGCCACGGTACGAGAGTCCCTTCTCTGCGATGTTGATCGGGTCCCAAGACTGCGCGGGCACGACGCGGACGGCGGCGCGGCCCGCGTAGACGACGCGGCGCGACCACTCGTCGGTCACCACGACGGCGACTCCGCTCCGCGATGCGCGCAGGGTCTGGCCTGGCGCGGCCTGGGCGTACACGATCGAGGGATCGGCGTCGTTGACGAGGCGCATACCGCCCTCCGAGCGCATGCGCGCGCTATCGAAGATCGTGCGTCCGATGCAACCGTTGGACGGCGCGGAGATGAGGACACGGAACGGCGCCGCGTCGGGCCGGCTCACCAGATCGGCCCCCGGGAAGTACTTCGCGAGGATCTCTTCGCCGCTGAGGCGCGGACCCGCGGCGCCCTCTGCCCAGCCCTGCGCTCCCCACTGGGAGAGCCCGACGCCGTGGCCCCAGCCCTTCCCATAGAACGTGACACCGTCACCCACCACGATGCGTTCGGTCTTCATCGCCACCGCGCTGCTGGAGAACCAACCGGCGCCCTCCTGTACCAGATCCCACGCCAGGGTGTAGGTGCCGTTGGTCTGCGGAGCGCGCACGGTCGCATGCAGCGTCGTCGCCTGCCCTGACGCGACGTCGCTCGAGAGCGCGGCTCTGGCACCCTCCCAGAGGACGGTGTTGCCGTTTTCGTCGTACCAGTGATAGCCCAGGCGGACCGGCTGGTCGCCGCCGGCCGGCCAGGGCCGTATGCCGGTGTTCGTGATGCGGACCTCGACTGGCATGTCCGCCGCCGCGGTGACCGCGGACGGCGCAGTCGTGTGGTCGTAACTCGCATCGAGCTCTGGTGTCACGCGCTCGACGACCCGTGCTGCGCCGGCGATCTTTCGAGCCAGCACCAGGTCGCCGGCGCGTGGGGTCGGGTCTTGGATGGCGAGCGCGACGGGGGCCTCCGCGCTGGGCCGCGCTACGGCGGGCTGTATCGCGAGGAGCGCAAGCAGAGCGCTGAACGCGATAGCCAACAGGACTGCGAAACGCGACAGAGCGATATCCACCACGGAGGCCCAGCCTTGCGTGCGGTTGGAATACACCGGTGACTCGCGCCGTGCACGGTCGGCTGAGCAAGCCACGGCATGCCCACGAGGCGGCCGAGGGCGCGATCACGCACGAAGGATGGCTGCGAAGAAAGTCAGATGAGCTGAGAGCGGACGATTTCGGACCTTCGGAAGGTTTCGGCGCTCCCGCTGATACCGAATGTCCACCCCGTGGCCGCGCGGGTCAGCGTCTCTTGCCGCCGTGGCCAGTGCCACCGCTATCGCTTTAGGTAGAGTCGCGCCAGCGTGAAAGCCTGGAAGAAGACTTCGCCCGCGCTCGTCGCGACCTTCGACAAAGCGCTGCCCGCGTCGCCGAGCGTCACGCGCCGGCCGATGTTCGGTTACGCGAGCGCCTTCGTGAACGGCAACATGTTCGCCGGCACCTTCCAAGACACGATCGTCGTACGCCTCACCGAAACGGACCGCGCCGTTCTGCTCAAGGTAAAGGGCGCCGCGCCGTTCGAGCCAATGGGTCACCCGATGAAGGAATACGTCGTCGTTCCGGCGTCGATCGTGTCCAAGCCGAAGGACCTCGGCGCGTGGATCGAGCGGGGTCACCGCTACGCGTTGACGCTGCCGGCCAAGAGCGCGACGAAAAGGACCACTGCAAAGAAGACCGCCGCCGCGACGCGGCCAACCGCCAAGAAGACCGCGAGGAGCACTCGCTAGCGAGCCGTGCGCGAAGTTCGCGAGGACAGCGGCTACGTCCGGCGCGTCGCCTTTCTACTGTGGATCTTCGCGTTCCTGGTCTGCGTCGCTTTCCTCGGATTCATCGCTTATGGCTACCTGGGCCACGCAGTCGATGGGCTGCCAAGGGTTCCCTGACGTATCGACTAGGTCAATAAAGCGTCCATCACGCGAGGCGCGGCAACGATGCTGCGAGACCCTCCGTCGTGAAGCCGTGGCGCGAGGCCGGCGTGACTTTGGCCGATTGGCGGAAAGCCCGCCGTGCGGTCATCGGCCTGGTCGCGGATCTCGTGTGGCGCGCGCGACGATCGAAGGACGCGCGCCGGACCGAGCGCGAAGCCGCGATGCAGCGCCTCAGCGGCATCGCCGACGGCGATCCCGAATCCACGCGCTACGGTCTCGATCTCGCGCACGCCGATGAGGAGCATTCCGAGCTGTAGATGGTGGGCGACCTCGGGCTCGAACCGAGGACCTTCTCCGTGTAAAGGAGACGCTCTAACCAGCTGAGCTAGTCGCCCGTCATGAGTATGACGGCGCGGTGCGCTCGACCGTGAGCCACGGCATCGGCGGCAACGGGAAGAGCCGCACGTTCCGGCCCGCAAGGACCAGCGCATCGGCGATGCCCTCGAGCCGGCCGAGCTGCGTCGCGAAAAAGTCCATGCGCTCCGCGTCGCGTTCGCCCAGCGGCCACTCCGTTCCGCCGCGCCGCGCGATGACCTGCCACAGCTGGAAGTAATCGCGCGTGATGTCGTCGGCACGCTCGGAAAGCTGCACCGTGTAGCGGCAGCGCGACAGGCGAAGGCTCGCCGTCTCGAATGAGGACAGCCGGCCCAGCGCTGCCAGGAAATCCGCGCGCAGGCGTATGGATTCTTCGCTGGTCGGCAGCGCGCGCGAGCGCCGGTAGGTGCGGGCGCGGAGCTTCGCCTGCACCGACAGCTCGCGGTGCCGCTCGTCGAGACGCTTGTGGAAGCGCTCGCCGCCGACCGCGATCGTGGACCAGATGACCGGTGCGCGTGGTGGCATGTCACTCGCGATTATCCTGCGGGCGATGCGCCGTTCAAGACTTCCGCGCGCGACGACAACGTGAGATAATGAACGACGCCGCACTCATTCATGGCCTCCTCACGGGCGAGCGCACCATCGCCGTCGTCGGTTACTCCACCGATCCCACGCGGCCGAGCAACTCCGTGTCTCGTTACCTGCGCGGCCAGGGCTTCCGGATCATTCCGGTGAATCCAAAGCTACGTGGCGCCATCGTCGACGGCGAGCAGTCGTACGACCATCTCGCGGACATCCCGGCCGCGACGCACATCGATCTCGCCGACATCTTCCGACGTGGCGACTTCCTCGATGCGGTCGTCGACGACGCGATCGCCGCGAAGATCCCGGCCATCTGGTTCCAGCTCGACCTCGGCAACGTCGGAGCGGCGCGGCGCGCCGAAGCGGCTGGGATGGGTGTCGTCTGGGACCGCTGCACGGCCATCGAGCACCGGCGGTTGCGCGCCGGCTAGATCACCACCGGCTGCGTGGCGTGAGGCGGATCTCCTTCGACACATCTTCGCCCGCGGCGACGCGCGACCAGAACGGATCGAGCTCGACGTGCGAGTTCGCCTGCCGGAGGAGGGCGATGAATGGCGCGAAGCTCCGCAGGCGATACGGCTTGGTGTTCACCTTGACCGTGGAGTCGCGTCCACGCGCGACGAAGAACGGCGCCGACACGCCGGAGTGCGCGCCCGGGTAGCGCTTCGCGTCGATCCGTTGCAGGGCGCCGATCGGAACGCGCTCCTCGTGCAGACCGAAGTTGGTGCGGAACACGAGCGCATCGCCCTCGATGTCGAGCGTCGTGAAGTACGCCTGGTTCACGACGATCGCGATGTTCACCGCAAGCAGGAGTAACCCGATGACGATCATGACCGGGTCGCCGCCGGCCGCGCCGAAGACGAGTACCGCGAGCGCGGCGAGCGGGAAGAACGTGAACGACGGCCAGAGCAGAGCCAGATCCGGACGGATTGCGTTCATACCGCGAGTCTAGGTCGCGCCTCAGACCACATCGATCGCGAGCCGGCGCTCGACCTCAGCGAGCGCTGCGCGGACGCGTGGATCATCGTCATCGGCCAGGCGCGCGCGATAGAAATCGCGAAGGAGCCGAAGCGCGTGGCGGATCGCCAGCGGAACGTACCCAAGATCCGCGGTCTGGCTCGCGATTCGGAACTCCAGCTCAGCCGCGCGGTAGCAATTGCGGCAGACGAAGACCGGGCGCTCGACGCCGTTATCGAGCACACGTGTGGGGTGCGCGTCGGCGCTGATGTCCTCGGCGCGGCAGCGTGGACATCTAAAGATGCGCATCGGTCGCATACAGTGGGGCCTGGTGGGCGGCGAACGCGAACTGCTACTGGCGCGCGCGGCCGAGGACCTTTTCACGGCCTCGGATGAGCGGGTGCTGATCGAATCCGCGATCGCGCTTCTGTCGGAGTCGTTCGGTTACGGGCTCCGCTACGTGTTGCTGTATGACGCGGCTCGCGACGACTTGTACTTCCACGCCGGTGCGGGGCCGCGGGCCGAAGAGCTGCGCGGCTTTCGGATCAGGCTCGGCGTCGGACTCACCGGAGCGGCGGCGGCCGCGCGCGAGATCGTGAACGTCGGCGATTGCGCCACGGACCCACGTTTCCTCGCGACGACCGATTGCGCTCCGAGATCTGCGTCCCGATGCTGTCAGGCGACAAGCTGATCGGCGTTCTCTCCGTCCAGAGTCCGCGAAAGAACGCCTTCGGGTCGGATGATGAGCGGCTGTTGTCGGCCTTCGCGAAGCTAAGTGCGCTCGCCATCGCACAGGTGCGCGCGGACGCACGCATGCGGGACTACGTGGCGGAGATCCAGGCAGTGTCCGAGGTCGCGCGCGTCGCCACGAAGCTGCAGCTGGCCCCGACGATCGAGGCCGCCGTCGCGGCGTTCCAGCGGATCACGACAAGCGATTCGACCGCGCTCTACCTCTGGGACGAATCGCGTCAGCGCCTGCAGGCCAGCGCGCTCGTGTACGAGCCGCGCTTCTATCCGGAGAACTACCGGCAGAACGTGTTCGGACGCGAGCTCGTCCTCGGTGAGGGCATGGTCGGTTGGGCCGCGCTGCATCGCGAGCCTGCGCTGATCGACGACGTCGCGAAGGATCCGCGGCCAACTCAGGTAGCGGGGGTCTCGCTCGAGTCGAAGGCCGCGATCGTGATCCCGCTCGTCGCCGACGACCGGTTGCTCGGCGTGATCCGTGCCGTGAAGATGGGCGCGGGTACGTACACGCCCGATCACTACCGACTCGCGAAGACCCTCGCCGACCAGGCCGTCCTCACCATCGCGGCCACCCGCGCCTTCGAGCGCGCGGAAAAGCTCGCCCTCACCGATGAGCTGACGGGGCTGTACAACACGCGTCACTTCCACGCACGGCTCGACGAGGAGACGTCACGTGCGGTGCGGCACGCGCGGAGCGTGGTGCTGCTCCTCCTGGACGCCGATGGGCTCAAGCTCGTTAACGATCAGTTCGGACATCTCGAGGGCGACCGGCTGCTGCGCCACCTCGCCACGCTTCTCCGCCGTCAGGCGCGAACGAGCGACGTCATCGCGCGCGTCGGCGGTGATGAGTTCGGCATCATCCAACCGGAGACGGGGGTCGCAGGCGGACTCATCGCTGGGGACCGGATCGGGTCCGCGTTACGCGATGAACCATTCACCACGGTCGGTGGTGAAAAGCCGCCGACCTGCGTGTCGATCGGCGTCTCAGGCGTTCCGGAGCACGCGCGCACGAGCGCGGATCTCTACCGTTTGGCGGACGCTGCGCTGTACGAATCGAAGCGCGCCGGGAAGGACCGCACGACCGTCGCGACCCCGGTAACGCCCGCGTAGAATGAGGTCTCTAGCCCAGGTGGTGTAACGGCAGCCACGCGAGTTCGAGGGGCTCGTGTCCGAAAGGACGTGCGGGTTCAAGTCCCGCCCTGGGCACTGACGCCGCATTCGATCACACCCGAGCCTTCGCCCACGCATCGCTCCTGAATCGCAACGCCAGCAGCGCCGCGCGCACGAAGTAGTCGATCGTCACGCCGAGCCAGATGCCGGCGAGCCCCAACCCGAAGACGAACGCAAAGAGATACGCGAGCGGCAGGCGGACGAGGAACCAGTTCACCAGCGACACCATCAGTGGGTAGCGCGTGTCTCCCGCGCCGCGCAGCGCGCCGCCGAGCGCGAAGATCACGGCTTGCGCGGGCTGGCCGATGCCGACGACCGCGAGCGCGCCGATGCCGGCGAGCACGACCGCTCCCGAGATCGTGAACAGGCCGAGCAGGACGCTCGGGATCAGCACGAACGTGAGGCCCGCGATGGTCGCCCACACCAGCGCCATGCCCGCGGCGGCCCAGCCCGCGCGGCGGGCGCGCTCCCGATCGCCCATTCCGAGCGCCTGCCCCACGAGTGCGCTCGCGGCGGCGGAGAACCCGATGCACGGAAAGAACGAGAACGTCTCGATCTGGCCGATGATCTGGTGCGCTGCGACGTCCTCGGTGCTGAGACGGAACACCAGACCCGAGAGAAAGAGGATGCCGAAGCTGAACGTCGCGCTCTCAGCCGCGGATGGGAGGCTGATCGAGAAGAGGACGCGGATCGTCGCGCGGCTGAGGCGCCACGGCCCACGCGCGATGCTGAGGCCGGCGACGCCACGCCACAGCAACGCGAGCATCGCGCACATCCCGAGCGTCCAGCTGATGGACGAGGCGTAGGCCGAGCCCATCGGCCCGATGCGCAGGACATCGATGAACAGATACGCAAGGGCCACGCTCACCAGGACCCCGGCGCCCGACAGGAACATCGGCGTCCGTGTGTCTCCTGCGGCGCGCATCGCCGAGGTGCCGATCAGCCACACGGTCGCGAAGCCGTTCGCGGCGCCGATGACCGCGAGGAACGGCGCCCCGATCGCGACGATCTCATCGTCCGCGCCCAGCAGACGGAGCAGCGGCGCCGAGAAGATGACGAAGAACGCGCCGAAGAGCACGCCGGCGCCCGCGCCCAGCAACAACGACTGCCGCGTCGCGTCCGCGGCGTCGGTCGCGCGCCCCTCCCCCATGCGGCGGCTCACGACCGCGACCGTCCCGATCGCGAGCGAGCGCCACACCGGGAACATGAGAAAGAGGAAGTTGCCCGCGGCGCCGACGCCCGCAGTCGCCGTCGCTCCCAGATGACCGACGAAGGCGAAGACGATCGCGGTCCCGACGGCGCTGAGCGCCTGCTCGATGATGCCGGGCCACGCGAGCTCGAGTGCCGCGCGGCTCGGAGAAAGACGCGCGAGCTCCGCGGCTCGCGCGCTCGGGGTCGGTGTCTCTTCTCCCTCGACCTCCTCGACCTGCTGGATGCTCACGCCGTCACGATCACGTCCTGACCCTCGGTCACCTCTCCGATGCGCACCGCGGAAACGATGTGCGCGGAGCGCGCGCGGTCCCACGCCGCCGAGTGCGCGGCGGGCACCCCGATGAGCAGCCCGCCGGACGTCTGCGGGTCGAGCAGCAGCGTGCGCAGCGCGTCATCGACACCTTCGAAACGGACTCGTCCGCCATCGAGGAAATGCGCCCGGTTCCGCTCGAGACCACCGAAGCTCGCACCGGCTGCGTGCTCGCGCGCCGCAGGGAGCAGCGGGACCAGGCCCGCGCTGATGCGGACGCCGACGCGCGACTGATCCGCCATCTCGAACGCGTGACCCGCGAGAGCGAATCCGGTCACGTCCGTCGCCGCATGCACGCCGGCCTCGACGGCAGCGCGCGCGGCGCCGCGGTTGAGCGCCACCATCGACGCGATCACCGACGCGAGATCCTCCGGCGCGAGCTTTCCGTTCTTGTGCGCCGTGGTGAGGACACCGGTGCCGATCGGCTTGGTCAGCCAGAGCGCGTCGCCGACACGGAGCGCGTTCTTGCGCAGGACGCGGTCGGGATGCACGCGACCCGTCACCGCGAGGCCGTACTTCGGCTCGCGGTCGATCACGGTGTGGCCGCCGGCGATGACGCCGCCCGCCTCGCGCACCTTGTCGACGCCGCCGCGGAACAGCGTTTCGAGCTGCTCCATCGAGAGGTCCTCGGGCCACGCCGCGATCTGCAGCGCGAAGAGCACCTCGCCGCCCATCGCGAAGACATCTGACATCGCGTTCGCCGCTCCGATCGCGCCCGACGCGTACGCGTCGTCGACGATGGGCGGAAAGAAGTCGAGCGTCTCGACGATGGCGGTATCGGGGGCGACGAGATACACCGCGGCGTCGTCGCTCGGTGCGAGGCCGACGAGCAGCTCCACGGGACTCGGCTGTTGCTGCAAAGGGCGCAGGACCTGCGCCAGTGGGCCGGGGCCCAGCTTGGCGCCTCAGCCGGCGCAGGTCGCGAGCGTGGTGAGGCGGACCTCGTCGCGTGTGAACATATCGGTCAGTCTAGGTACCATCCCCGATGTGGCCGATGAGCTCACCGTAAGCCGCGACGGCGACACACTCGTGATCCGGATCCCGATCACGAAGGCGACGCCGAGCGCCAGCGGGAAGACCCTCGTCGTGGCGTCGACCCGCGGCAATCAGAAGACCGGGCTCCAGATCGACGGCAACGACCTGTACCTGGGCGTCAACGCCTACGTCTACGCGGAGCCGAAGACCAAGGCCTAGGCAATCTGCCAGTACACCGCCACGTCAAAGTGGCCGGTCCGAGGGTCGGGGTCTCCGTAGAGGCGTTGCGAAATGCGCCACCCGGCGAGTCGGGTCGGTGTAGGCGGCCCGCATGATCCGCACGCCATGACGCTGACTCGAGCGCCCCGCAGCGTCGTCCAGATCACGGTCTTGGTTTTGCTCACCGAGTGCGCATCGCCGATCACGCCAAACGCGCCCGTTGCGCCGAGCGTCGACGTTGCGCGCGAGGTGTTCCAGTGGACGTTCGCCGATCCGAGCAACGGACCGCCCGCCGAGGACAGCGAGTTCATGAGGTCGCGCTACACACCTCAGGGGTTGGAATTCGCGATGCTCAAGCCAAGGAGCCTGCGATTCACGCCCCGTATGGATTCAGTTCGTGACATGCGGGTAGAGGCCGACTTTGAGTTCACTACCGCGGCCGCAAGAGGCGACAATCCTCCGAGCCTTGGCGTCATTTGCCGCGCGCAGCCTAGCCAATGGTTCTTCCTTCGGGTGGTGGCGAACGGAGGCGTGTCCGCATACCGAATCCGGGGAGAGAACGCCGAGGATTGGTTACGTGTCCCAGGATCCGGTCCTCAAACCGCCATCGCGAGCGGTCCGGTGCACGTCCGGGCGGACTGCTTCAGCGACGCGAGCGGCACCATCTTCCTCAGCTTCTATGTGAACGCGTGCAATCCCTGAGCGCACATGACAGTCAACCTGGTCCGCTCGGTCAACCTGGCCGCGGCGGAATCATGATGAGCACAGGCGAGCAAGCCACTGCCACATTTGTCTTTCGCAACTTTCGCGTGCAGGAGCTGAGGACGGTCTCGCCCTGATCCGCGTTCTGAGGGCGATTTCCAAACGCTCTATCGCTTCAGGGTAGCGCGGCAGGCGCGCGGATCGTCGTGTACCAGACGCCGACCGCGAGAACGATGAGCAGCGCCGCGAGCGCGAGGTATTGGATCGACCGCCCACGCCCGATGACGACGACCAGGAGGAGCACGGCCGCCGCCACGACGAGCGCGAGGTCCAACGCGAGGAACAAGCTGAGCGCGTTCAAATGACGTTGTGCTCCTCGATGAGCTCGCCGCGGCGGAACCGATCGTACGCGAGCGGTGTGATGTCGAACGACGTTCGGCCATCGGTGATGAGCTCGGCAATGGCCTCGCCGGCCGCGGAAGCGTGCATGATCCCGTGCCCGGAGAATCCGGCCGCGCACAGGAATCCCTCGAGGCCCGGGATCGCGCCGATGATCGGATGTTTGTCCGGCGTGTCCTCATAGAAGCCGGCCCAGCCCGTCTTCACGTTCGCGCGCTCGAGGATCGGCAGGCGGGACAGCGCGCGTTCGACGAGCGTCGGCAGGAAATCCCAGTTGACGGTCGCATCGAACCCCGGACCATCGGTCGGATCGGCCATGCCCATGAGCACGCCGCCTGACTCGCGATGGAAGTAGAGCGAGCTCGCGAATTCGACGGTGAGCGGGAATTCGCGGTCCAGACCCGGAACGGGATCGGTCACAAAGATCTGCCGACGCAGCGGTCTGATCGGCAGATCGATGCCGGCAAGGCTTCCGACCTCCGCCGCCCACGCGCCGGCGGCATTCACGACCGTCGCGCAGGCGATCTCGCCCGTCGTGGTGCGGACGGCGGTCACGCGGTCGCCCTCGCGCACGATGCCGATCGCCGGCTCGTGCTCGCGGAAGCGCGCGCCCTTTTCCCTCGCCCGCGCGACGTAGCCGTTGAGCAGACTGGTCGGGTCGCAGTACCCGTCGCGCATGCAGAGCGTCGCGAAGCGGACGTCGTCGACGCGAAGCTCGGGGAACACCTCATGGACTCCGGCGGCGTCGAGACGCTCCGCCGGCACGCCGAGTCGCTTCCACATCGCCAGCGACTCCTCGAACGGCGCGACGTCCCGTTCCTCGGTGATGAGGAACAGGTAGCCCACCTGGCGGAGCTGTGGGTCGACGCCCATCTCTTCCGCGAAGTGCTCGATCCGTGGCAGCGAGCGCAGTGACAGACGAACGTTGATCTCGGTCGAGAACTGTAGGCGTACGCCACCCGCGTTGCGCGTCGTCGAGCCGCTGCCGAGCTGACCGCGCTCGAGCACCACCACATCGCGGACGCCGCGGGCGGCGAGGTGGTACGCGATGGACGCCCCGACGATGCCGCCTCCGACGATGACGACCTCAGCGCGCTCCACCCCGGGCGGCACGTCCCCCTAAGTCTGCTCCGGCGGAACGGCCGCCGGAGCGATGCGGACCATCGCGAGCAGCGCCTTGTACAGATCGAGGTAGTCACGCGACGTGTAGGACACCGCGCGCGGACCGCTGCGCCGCGTCATGGGGATGAGCTCCGCCATGTCGGCCATCGCCGAGGTGAGGAAGACGAGCTCGATCTCGTTGCTGCCTTTCGGGACGAGCGGCTTCAACTTCGTCGCGAGCTCGACCGCGCGAGCCGCACCCTCGCGCAGCGCTTCCTGCACCCGACTGGGGTGGAGCATCTTCGCTGAGAACCGGCCGGTCGCGTCCTTCGTCTTTACCGTGACGACATCCGGAATCAGTGCGCGTCCCTCGCGGCACGTCGCGTCGTCGCCCGACACGAGCGACACCGTTGCGCCGAAGTGGCCCGCGAGATAGGCGTTGAGTGTGGTCTCGCCCACGGGCTTGCCGTTCAGGCGGCACTCGAAGATCGCGCGACTCGCGTAGGTGTGATCGAGGACGGCCTTCGGATGTCCCGCACGTCCGTGATAGCCGACGAAGAAGCACGTCTCGTATCCACCGTCGATGCCCTGGCCCATGCTCCACGGCTTCGCGGTGCCGACGACGAGTTCCGCGCGCGGGTCGAGGTCATTCGCGAAAATGTTATGCATCGCGCCGTGCGAGTCGTTCACGCAGAAGCGGCGCGCTCCCCCCTTTGCCGCGCCATCGATGCAGGCGTTCGCCTCGTGCGTCATCCACTGGCGCGCGCGCTCGTACTCAACGCCTTGCATCATGACGTGGGAGTACGTCGCGACGCCGCCGATGCCTTCCATGTCGATCGAGATCCACACACTCGTGGCGGCGCGCTTCGGCACGGCGCGATGGTAGGAGGTCGAAACAGACTGTGCCGACGGCGGGACTCGAACCCGCACCCGCTTACGCGGACCGCCTCCTGAAGACGCGATAGGCAATGCCCAGACCTGAGTTTGGCTCCCACGTCGATCCGGTGCGTGAGGAAGGCCGTGCGGGGGTGTACGCCCTCGAAGAAACGTGCGACACGTCACCCTGCGCATATGTCGCACGAAGATGCGACCGCTTGTCACACATTTTCGCGACACCACTTGTGTGCCGATCTATGCGTAGATACGCGCATGGGCAAGGATTGGGCGAAGGGTCTGACCGCGGCGACCGACATGCGCATCGCACGGAACGGCGCAGCGCGACGAGGTCAGCGCTACAAGACGAAGCGGCAGGCGGCGCGCAGCCTCGAGTGGTCTCTTGAGCTTGCCTACGGGCTCGGTCTGACTGCAACCGACGGGTGTCTGTCCCGTGATCGTCGCCACATCACCTTCGTCAGCAAGGACCTCGATTTGGTCGAAACGTACCTCCGCTGCGTTGGCCGCGAGGACGCGCGGATCCTTCCGACGCGGACCCGAACGGGCGGCCGCGTGTATCGCGCACCCTTCAGCGACGCGTCCCTGTACGACTGGCTATTCGCACGGGGCATCAGACCAGCGAAGAGCCTCACACTCGGTGCCGTCGAGGTGCCACCCAGCCTACTGCCACACTTCTTGCGCGGCCTGATCGATGGGGATGGCACGATCTATGTCCATATCGAGTGGCTTCGAGACGAACTCCGAACGTCATATGGGCCCAACGGATACGTTGAGCGACAGGTCCGCAAGGGTCGTCACGACTTCTATCGGCTGAAATTCGGGAAGGATGATTCGCTCGCGCTGTTGCCGATGCCCTATCGCGATCCAGGGTGGCCCGCGCTGCAGCGCAAGCGCCGAAAGTGGACGAGCTACATCGGCACGCTGAGGATGTAGAGGTCCATCGCTGTACGTATCCGAGGTAGAATTGCGGCTCGCAGGCGGATGTGGCGGAATTGGCAGACGCGCACGCTTCAGGGGCGTGTGGCCGAAAGGTCGTGAGGGTTCAAGTCCCTCCTTCCGCACAAGTGATCAGCGGCGCGCGGTCCTCACATACCAGTCTTCGGCGTTCCACAGGCGCTCGCGCGGATCGTTGATCGGCGCGATCTTCAGCCCCTGCACCTGCTTCGACTGCGCGTAGAGATAGTCGCTGAAGTAGAGGAACACGACGGGCACTTCGGTCGAGAGCGTTTGGAAGACCAAGGTGTAGAGCTCGCGCCGCTTCGTCCGATCCGTCGTGCGCCGCGCCGCCTCGAGGTTGCGGTCCATCGTGAAGGTGAAGTAGCCCGAGAAGTTGTGCCCAGGATCCTTGACCTCACTCGAGTGGAAGAACGAGTACGGATCGGGATCGCCGCTCACGCTGATGCCGATCAGCAGCGCATCGTAGGTCCGGTCGGGCACCGCCTTTTCGATGAGCTCCGCGAACGGCACGGCCTTCAGCTGCACTCGTATCCCGATCGCCGCGAGGTCGTCCGAGATCTGCAGTGCCGCCGCCACGCGCGCGGGCTCGTTCGATGTCGTGATCGCGAAGGCGAGCTTGACGCCGCCGCGGTCGCGGATGCCATCGCCATCGTGGTCCTTCCAGTCCGCGTCATCGAGCAGCGCCTTCGCGTCGTCGTACGAGCGCGTGTAGCGCGTAATGTCGCGGATGTACGCCCACGACGACTGCGGAACGAACTCGTCGGCCACGGCACCGCGGCCGTCGGCCGCCACCTGAAGCACGCGACCGCGGTCGATCGCTGTCGCGATCGCCAGTCGCACGGCCCGGTCCCGGAACATCGCCTTGTCTGGACGCACATTGAGGAACAGCGCGGTGAAGTCGTTCGTGCCGAAGCTGTAGAGGTTCACGTTCTTCAGGGCGCGTGCGCGCTCCGCGTCCCTGGTGGAGAGTCCGCCGACCCCGTCGATCTCACCGCGTCCGAGCGCGGTGAGCGCCTCCGACGCGTCGGGGTATGAGCGAAGCACCAGGCGGTCGAGATAGGGCCGCGTGCGGTCCGGCTGGGTGCGATAGAAGGAGTCGTTGCGCGCGAGGACGGTCTGCCGTGCATCGGCCTCGACGACGCGGAACGGTCCGCTGCCTACGGGATGCTGATTGAACGCGACGCGCGGGAGACTGGTGTAGTCCACCTTGGCGAGTAGATGGGAAGGCAGTAGCGGCACCGTCGTGCTCGCCGCGAACGGACCGTACGCATCGGGGAGCATGAAGCGCACCACACGCTCGTCGACGCGCTCGACCTTGACGCCGCGGAACGCATCGCTGTACGGCCCGACGTAGGCCTTGTCCTGCAGCAGCGCGACGGTGTACACGACGTCGTCGGAGATCACCGGTTTGCCGTCGTGCCAAGTGGCGTCGGCTCGGATCTGGAACGTCCAGACCTTGCCGTCCTCGCTTGCGGTGAACGACTGAGCGAGATCGCCCTGGATCGACCCGTCGCTCCGGTAGCGGCTGAGCCCGCTGAAGACGAGACGGACGACGTCGTCGTCGACGGGCGTCGCCGCGAGGACCGGGTTGAGATACTGCGCGGCGCTCGTGACGCCCTCGACGTAGGTGCCGCCGTACGCCGGCACGATCGTTTTGGTCTCCGCGCGGTCGATCGCGATCGCGGCGCCGCTGACGACGACCAGCATCGCGATCAGTGCGACGACGATGAACTTGTCGCGGGCCCTCATTTAGGCGCTGGCTGAACGAGCGCCCAAGAGCGATATGACCACGTAGACGACGATGAGGACGACCGTCAGCCGGAACAGCGTCCGTTCGAGACCGCGACGGCTGCGATACGCGGTCGACTCGCCGCCGAAGGTCGAGGACAGCCCGGTGCCGCGGGCCTGCAACAAGATGGAGGCGCCGACGGCGACGGCAATGACGATCTGGGCGACCTGCAGGAGATCCACGGGATGCTCCGATTGTACGGCTAGCGCGGGATGTAGACGTAGAGCTGCCGGCACCAAACGAAGGCCCGACAGTGATCGATGACCACCCTGATCCCGCCAGGCGTTGCCGCGTCGCGCGTCCCCCTCTGGTAGCGCTCCAGCACGGCGGCGACGAGGTCGGGGTGCCAGCGCTGCCGCTCGTAGCCCGGCCCGACGTCGACGCGCTCGAGATCGACCTCGCTCACGATCGCGTCGAAGCGAGCGGCCCGTACGGCCGCGAGGAGCGCTGGGCCTTCCATGAATGACTTGCCCGACGCGTAATTGCGCGACCAGAGGAAGAGATCGTCGACGATCGGCTCGCGTCCGCTCGCGACGAGCAGTCCACTGTCCTCCACGAGAACTCGTCCGGGCACGTAGTCGCGAACGTACGCGACCAGCGCTGGATCACCCCACTTGCCGGTCGGCGCGAGCAGGCTCGGCGTCGTCGGGAACGGATTCAGCAGCACGACGCCGATCGCAAGCTGGACGACCGACGCCACCGGATACCGCATACCCAGCGAGAGCCGCGGCGCGACGGTGGCCGCGGCGAGCGCGAGCGCGGCGGAGAGATCGAGGAAGTAGTTCACGGTGGCGCCCTCCCGCCCGCCGAGCAGCAGCACGCCGCTCGCACCGAGGAGATAGGCGCCGACGGCACCACCGCCGGCGCGCGTCGCGACGACCGTCGCGAGCGGCACCGCCAGAACGATCAGCGCGATCACCGCCAGCGGCACCGCGAGCTCGAGCCGCCAGGGCAGCGCGTTCCAGTCGATCACGTGCACCTTGAAGAGCCTGTCCGGGCCGTGCGTGAGCTCTGCCACGGCGAGCGCGGCGACGAGCCCGCCGAGCAGGCCGCGGGTCGCGCCGAGTGGGTCGCGCCGCGCGACATACGCCATGAGCGCGATGCCGGGCACGAGCGCGGTCGGTTTGGCCATCACCGCGAGGCCGATGAGGACACCGGCGATCAGTGGCAGCGGACGCGCACGTGCCAGCGCGAGCGTCGCACCGACCGTCAGCGCGAGCGCGAGCGGATCCGGCTTCACGGCGGGACCCCACTGCATCACCGGTATCGAGGCAAGCCAGGCGAGGGCGATCGCCCCCGCGACCAGGGCGCCCGCGGATCGTGCGCGGAAAGCGATCGCGCCCGCGACGAAGAGGGTCGCCACGATGCTGAGGATGCGGCCGGTCACGAAGGGGTCGTCACCGATCCCCGCAAGATGGAAATAGAGCGGCGGATAGTTCGCCGCCGTGAACATCGGCGACACGTCGCCGTAGCGGGCTCCGGTCGTGTACTCGAGACGATCGCGGGCGAGGATCGCGGCGTGCGCGACCGCGCCCTCGCCATAGAGAAGCGGAGCGCGCTGCACCACGGCCCAGATCCAGTTTCCGACGACGATGAGCGCGAGCGCCGCCGCCGCGGCCGCGTAGGTCCACCACGCGACGCGGACGCGCATCAGTGCGCCCGCGGCTGGAGCAGCGAGCGGCCGGTCATGCGTTCCGGAAGGGGCCGACCGAGCAGCGTGAGCAGCGTTGGCGCTATGTCACGCAGGCCGCCGTCGTGCAGCGCGTAGCGCTCGCCGTCCGGCGCGACGAACACGACCGGCACCGGATTCAGCGAGTGCTGCGTGTTCCGGCTGCCGTCCGGGAAGAGCAGCTCCTCCGCGTTCCCGTGATCGGCGGTGACGATCACGCAGCCGCCCGCGGCGAGCGCGGCGTCGACGACTCGTCCGACCGCGGCATCGGTCGCGGCCATCGCGGCGCGGGTCGCCTCGAAGTCGCCGGTGTGTCCGACCATGTCGGGGTTCGCGAAGTTCACGATCGCGAAGTCGTAGGCACCATTCTTGATCGCATTCACGAGCGTCACCGCGACGCCCGCGGCGCTCATCTCGGGGCGCAGGTCATAGGTCGCGACCTTCGGCGAAGGCACGAGCACGCGGTCCTCGCCAGGGAACGGCGGCTCGCGGCCACCGTTGAAGAAATATGTGACGTGCGCGTACTTCTCTGTCTCGGCGGTGTGGAACTGCTTCAGACCTGCCTCGGAGAGGACCTGGGCCATCGGCACTACCTCGGCCGGCGCGAACGCCACGCTCACGCCGGGGATCCCGAGCTTGTACTCGGTCAGCGTCACGAACGTGAGGTCCGCCGGGACGCGCCGACGCGGAAAGCCGTCGAAGTCCTGCTGCATCAGCGCCCAGGTGAGTTGCCGGGCGCGGTCGGGTCGGAAGTTGAAGAAGATCACCGCGTCCTGGTCGCGCACCGGCGCGCCGTCACGGACGACGTGCGGCTTCATGAGCTCGTCGCTGCACGAGTCGTCTGCGTAGCACTGCTCCACCGCCGCGATCGCGCTGTCGGCGCGCGGTCCCTGCGCGTCGACGATCGCGTCGTACGACAGCTCCGTGCGGTCCCAACGCTTGTCGCGGTCCATCGCGTAGTAACGGCCGTGCACCGTCGCGATCGGCGCGGTGATCCGCGGGAGGAGCTCGAGCGCGCTGCGCGGCGGCATGTCGCGGCCGTCGAGGAACGCATGCACGACGACGCGCGCGACGCGCTCGCGCTTCGCGAGCTCGACGAGCGCGGCGAGATGCTTCATGTCGGCGTGCACGCCGCCGGTCGAGATGAGGCCCAGGAGATGAAGCGTCCCGCGGTCGCGGACGGCGGCACACGCCTCGAGGAGCGCGGGGTTCGTGAAGAAGCTGCCGTCGTCGATCGCGTCGTTGATGCGGACGAGCTCCTGGTAGCTGATGTATCCGGCGCCCATGGTGAGGTGGCCGACCTCGCTGTTTCCCATCACGCCGTCCGGCAGGCCGACGGCGCGGCCGCTCGCATCGAGCTTCGCGTGGGGGTAACGCGCGAACAGCGCGTCGAGTCGTGGCGTTTTCGCGCGCGTCACGGCGTTGCCCGGTCCATCCGGCGCGATCCCCCAGCCGTCGAGCACGCAGAGTACGACCGGTCGGTACGCCGCCGTCACGCGAAGGCCCGGACGATCGCTCCGAACTCCTCGGCCTTGAGCGAAGCACCGCCGACGAGCGCGCCATCGATACCGTCCGCGGTCGCGAACTCGCGCACGCCCGCCGCGGTGACGCTGCCGCCGTACAGGATCGGTGTGCGGTCACCGGGGAGCCCCGCGGCTTCGAGCGAGCGCCGGATCACGCGCGCGGCAGCCGACGCATGCGCGCCGGTCGCGGGACGTCCCGTCCCGATCGCCCAGATCGGCTCGTACGCGATGACGAGCTGCGCCGCGCGCTCGCGGTCCGCGCGCAGCGGCGCGACATCCGCCGCGACCTGGCGCGCGACGATGGCGTCGGCCTCTCCGGCGAGATGCTGCGCCTCGCTCTCGCCGACGCAGAGGACGACCTGCAACCCCGCGGCGACCGCGCGCGCTAGCTTTCGCGCGACGCGGATGTCGTCGTCACCGAGGTCGCGCCGCACCTCCGAATGGCCGACGATCGTGCCCACGGCAACACCGGAGAGCATCGAGGCGGCGATCTGCCCGGTGTACGCGCCCTTGTCCTCCCAATGAACGTCCTGCGCGTAGACGCGGACGTGCGTACCGCGAAGGGCATCGGCGACCGCGGCGAGCGCGACGGCCGGCGGCGCGACCCCGACGGCCACGTCGCCCGCGGGCGCCGAGGTCACGACCGCGCGCGCGAGCGCGACCGCCTCGGCGATCGTCGAAGGATTCATCTTCCAGTTGCCGAGCACGAGCCGCGACCGTCTCACCGCGCGGCCTCGCGCGTGACACGACGCAGCCGCTGCCGCACCACCCACTTCGTCGTCTCGAGCCGCACCGCGAGCTCGGCGAGCGTCGCCTCCGGGGCCCGAAGCCGGGCCGCGGCGGCGGCGCGCACCTCGACCGGCATTCGCGCGAGGCGCCCGGACTCCGCCAGTGCGCGCACGGCCTCGATCTGATCGCGCGCCGCCGTGACGGCGCGCGCGAGATTCGCCGCGTCCGCGTTGACGCTCGCGTTGGTACGGCCCCGCATCTCACGCGACACGCGCCGCGTCTCGAAGCGCAGCAGCGTCTCGCCCGCGCCGGCGTGGCGCAGGAACGACGCGATCTCGTCAGCGGCGCGCAGCATCAGCACCGGGCGGCCGCGCCTCACGCGTGCGCGCGGCGCGAAGCCTTCGCGTTTCAACACGGCACGCGCCCGCGTCGTCTCACCTCGCGGCGGCCGCAGCTCGAGGAGATACCCGGACGGTCCCGCCGAGACGGACCCGCCGGCGAGGAACAGGCCGCGCAGATACGTGCGCCGGCAGCACGCACGCCGCAGCGACGCGCGGCCGCCGACGAGCTCGGCCGCGTGAGCCAGGCGACGGGCGGGGGCGCCGAGATGCTTCGCGCGAGGCAGCAGCGCGGCGAGGACGCGACGATCACAGTCCGCGGGGCGGACGCGCGACAGCTCGGCTTTCACTTCCTCGGACAGCGGCGACCGCTCCGTCCGCGACACGCCACGTAGGCTCAGGTCGTCACCTCCGGCCGCTCGACGTCGCGGTGCTCGACCGTGATCTCACCTGGCCAGAAATCTTTCAGGCGCTTGGCGACCTCGTCCGCGATCACGACCGAGCGGTGCCGTCCACCGGTGCAGCCGAAAGCCATGCCGAGCCGCGCCTTTTTCTCCTCCTCGTATCGCGGAAGGGCGAACCGCAAGAACGGCATGAGGTGCGCGAGGAACTCCGCCGTCGCCGGATGCCCGAGCACGAAGTCGATCACCTCGGCATCGCGACCCGTCTTCGGCCGGAGCTTGGGGATGTAGAACGGGTTCTCCATGAAGCGGACATCGAAGACGAGATCGGCTCCGGGAGGCACGCCGTACTTGTACCCGAAGCTCGTCACGTGAACGAGCATCCCGGTGACACCACTGCCATACAGCGAGTAGAGGGTGTCGCGCAGATCCTTCACCGTAAGGTGCGTCGTGTCGATGACCTTATCGGCGCGTGCGCGTAGCGCGACGAGCACGCGCCGCTCCTCGTCGATCGAGGGCTGGACGCCACCCGCGCCTTCCAGCGGATGGCGGTGGCGAGTCTCGCTGTAGCGCTGGAGCAGGACATCGTCCGACGCGTCGAAGAACAGGATGTGCGGCGGATCGCCGTCCGCGGCGAGCGCGTCGAGGGCGGCGCTCGCTTCCGCGAACAGGGCGCCGCTGCGCGCGTCGATCACGAAGGCAACGCGCGGGTGCCCGCCCCGCCGGCACACGTCGAGCGTCGTCTTCATCAGCGCGGGCGGGAGGTTGTCGAGCGTGTAGTAGTCGAGATCCTCGAAGACCTTCACCGCCTGCGACTTTCCCGAGCCGGAGAGGCCGGTCACGACGACGAAATCGGGCGAACCCTTCGTCGCCATCACGCGCGGGGCGTCAGTCGGGCAGGACCATCGAGAGGGCCCAGCTGACGATCGAGATCACGATCGAGGCGATGAGCGCGACGAAGAACCCGTTGACCACGAAGCCGAGGAACGGGATCGCCGACACGAGCAACAGCATCAGCGCGTTGATCACGAAGATGAAGAGGCCGAGTGTTATGCATGTGATCGGAAGGGAGACCATGACCAGGATCGGCTTGATGATCGCGTTGATCACGCCGAGAGCGAGACCGGTGAGGATCAGCGACAGGTAGCGGCCGACGTCCCCGAGCCCGTAGTCGACCTGGCCCCACTTGATGGCGTCCGGCTGCACTTGATTCACGACATACGCGGCCACGACGATGGCGAGGGCGTTGATGACCGCTCGCCAGACGATGCCCACGGCCGTAGCCTAGCGGCCCGCGCCTAGTACTGCGCGAGGGTCCCCCGGACGCGCATCACGCGCACCGCCCGCGCGAAGGCCCACCGGCCGACGAAGAGCGCGAGCGCGGTCGTCGCGAGCAGGGCGGCCCACTCCAGCAGCGGGTCGAACAGCGGCCGCTGACCGATGGCATGCACGCGCAGAAGGTCGACGGCGTAGGTCGTCGGGAGGAGCAACGCGACCGGCAGGAAGATGGCCGGCAGGATCGTCACCGGGAAGGCCGTCCCCGACGCGATCGCGAAAAGGAAGTTCGTCGTGTCGATGAAGAAGTTGGCCTCGCGGATCAGCAGGACGCCGGCCGCGAGCAGGTACGCGACACCGACCATCGCGACGACGGCGACGAGCACCGCGGGCACGGCGTAGAGGATCTCAGTCCGGAAGCGCAATCCGAAGAAGGCGATGCCGATCGCGAACAGCGCGGTCTGGCCCAGGATCTGCCACACGACGCCGCCGAGGGCGCGACCGATGAGGAGCGTCTCGTGATGCGTCGGTGTGAGCCAGCTCGGCTCGAGCGTTCCGGCGTCCATCTCGTTCCGGATCCCCATCGCCATGCTCCAGAAGCCCGTCGCGATCAGGCCACTCATGACGCCACCCATGAAGATGAAGCCCGCGAGGTTGTCGGTGCCCACGGTCTCCTCGAGCCCGATCACGCGGCCGCCCACGGCAAAAGATGCCCCGAAGAGCAGACCCGGGATAACGCCCTGGTACAAGGGAATGAAGATCTGCGACACGACCGCGATGCGGTAGCGGAAGAAGGTCTTGAGGTCCTTCTTCGCGACCGCGATCGCCGCCCGCAGCTCGTACATCAATATCGCCCCAACATCCCTGTTCGTCTCGCGCTTCGATCGAGCCACCGGAACACGACCGAGGCAAGGGCCGCAACGATCAGCGTGAGCGCGACGACGAGGATCAGGTCGCCCGCGACGGCGCCGAGCCCTTCACCACGGAGAAGCACGGCGCGGGTGTCCGCGACGGTGTAGGTCGGCGGGAGCAGCGCGGCGCCGACCTGGGCCCACGAGGGAAGCATCGCGACCGGGAAGGTGATGCCGCAGGCCAGGACGAAGACACCGCGCGTCAGGTGCACGACCGGACCGATCTCGCCGTAGCGCAGCACCAGCGACGCGAACAGCGCGCCGATGGCATACAGCGCCGGGATCCCGACGATCGCGACCACGACCGCGCGTAGGACGGCGTCGAACGGCAGCACGAGCCCGAAGAGCAGCCACATCGCGGGGAAGATCACCGCGAAATCGAGGATGATCAGCGGAAGCGCGGCGATCGGGGGAGCGAAGAGCGGCACGAGCCGCGACGTCGGTGTGAGGAAGAGCGCCTCGAGCGAGCCGCGCAGCTGCTCGGTGCGCAGGGCCGATCCGGGACCCCACAGCATCGCCGACAGCCACATGTACATCGCATAACCGACGAACACGAAGCCCGTGACCTCGGACGTACCCGCACGCTCGGCGAACGCCTGGATCGCCTGCGGATCGTTCGACCCGGAGTACGCGCGGCCCATGAGCACCGCGGCGGCCGGGAGGAGGATCGGCCAGAACAGCACGCTGAGGAGCAGCGTGGGATAGCGCCGCATGATCCGGAGCTCTTTCCGCGCCGATGCGACGAAGGCCCGGAGATCCGCGGCGACGGTCACTCGCGCAACTCGCGACCGGTGACCGAGAGGAAGACGTCCTCGAGCGTTACGGGTACGACCTCGACGTGCTGCACGGTCGCTCCGTAGGCCCGCGCGGCATCGAAGACCGCCGGCACCAGCTCGCGGGCCGACGAGCAGTGCACCGTGACGGCGAGCGTGCCGTTCGTTTGCTGGTGACGGGCCACGGTCCCGGCGCGGCCGAGGTGTGCGAGAAACCCGGCACCGTCGCCGTGAAGACCGATCTCCAGCCGCACGATCTCCTCCGCGCGGATCGTCCGCTTCAGCGCGGCAGGCGAATCGAGCGCGACGATCTTGCCGTGGTCGATGATCGCGACCCGGTCGCACAGCTGATCGGCTTCCTCCATGTAGTGGGTCGTGAGAAGAATGGTGCGGCCCTGCGCGCGAAGATCGCGGACGCGGTCGCGCAGATCGCGGGCCGACTGCGGATCGAGACCCACGGTCGGCTCGTCGAGGATGACGAGCGGCGGATCGGGCAAGAGCGCCCGCGCGAGCGCGAGCCGCTGGCGCATCCCGGTCGAGTAGCGCTCGACGTAGTCATCTTCGCGGTCGCTCAGCCTCACGGCCGCGAGCGACCTGTCGATGCGCGCCTTCGTCTCCTTGGGCGGCACGTGATAGAGCGCGGCGAAGTATTCGAGGTTCTCGCGACCGGTGAGCTTCCAGTAGAGGCTCCGCTCGCCGGAGAGCATCGCGCCGAGCCTCGCACGGACCTCGCGCGGGCGCCGCGCCACGTCGATGCCGAGCACCTCGATAGTGCCGCTGGTCGGCTCGAGCAGCGTCGACAGCATCTTCATCGTCGTCGTCTTGCCGGCGCCGTTCGGTCCGAGCAGACCGAAGATCTCACCGGTCTCCACACGCAGATCGATCCCGTCGACCGCGCGAAAGCGCGTCCGGCGATCCGGCTCGCGGCGCAGCCGCTGCCAGACCGTGTGCCGACCCTTCTCGAATTCCTTGACCAGCCCCGTCGCAGCGACGGCTGGTGTCACTCTACGAAGATCTCCACCCGGTCCTCGTCGTCGGCGATGTCGACGAACTTCCCGGGGTAATCGATCGTGCGCAGGAGCTCGTCGAGGTCGATGCCGAACTTGGCCAGGTGGCCCCGGACGAGCCCGCTCGACGCGAGCTTCATCTTCCCCACCCGCGCGATCGCGAGCGGGATCGCGACGTTGACCTTCTGCTGGCCGTTCTCGGTGACGCGGATGCGCAGGATCCGACCACGGGCGCCCGGCGGTAGCGGCGGCTCGGGTGACCCCGGAGGCGGCGGAGCCGACGGCCCGCGCGGTCGCTCGTCGATATCGCCGAGCGCGCGCAGCAGTCGGAACGCTTGCTCGACATCGATCTTGCCCTCGGCGAGAAGCTTCAGGACCTGCTTGCCTTCGTCGCTCGGCACGTTAGCGCCCTCGGCGTGCGGAATCGAGCGCGGCCGCGGCGTCGTCGACGCCGAGCTCGCCGCGCGCGAGGCGCTCGAGCACCGAACGCACCTCTTCGCGCGACGACGTGTCCATCGGCTGGGTCCGCTCTGTGTCGGCGGTGGACGCTTCTTCGGGCGCGGCCTCGTCGGGCTGCGCATCGTCGGGCGCTACCGCGCTCGTGGCGCGGACGGTGAGATCGCCGCTCACGGTCTTCACGCCGACGCGGCTGCGCCCGGCGCCGACGACGATGCTGTATTCGGTGCGCCCATGTCGCACGATTCGCGCAAGGAGCTCGCACTCGACGGCACCGCTCGCGGTGCGGTAGTCGATCGACGCGTCGGGCTCGGCGAGGGCCAGCTCGACATCGCCGCTGATGGTCTTGAAGCGGTGCTCCTTCCGCGGATCGAGCCACGCTTCGATCTGCACATCACCGCTGACGGTGTGCAGCAGGCTCGAGCGGAGCCGCGCGCCGCTGAGCGTGACGTCGCCGCTCACGGTGTTGCCCTCGAGGTGCCCGACGTAGCGCCGGCAGTCGACGTCCCCGCTCACCGACTTCAGCCGCATCGGCCCCTGGACATCCTCGAGCCGCGCGTCGCCCGAGACCGTCTGGATCTCCACGGGTCCGCGGACACCCTCGACGGAGAGCTCACCGCTCACGGTCTGCGCGTCGATGGCGCACTCCCGGGGCACGGTGATGTCGAAGTCGACGCGAAAGCGCTTACCGCGGAAGAGATCGAGCCATCCGCGCTCCTGTTCGTAGAGGTGCGGCACCACGAGCAGCTCGTCGCCGTGCTGCTCCATCCGGATCTCGAGGTTCTGCAGGAGCCGTTTCGCGCGGTCCTCGCCGCCCGCGCTCACCCGCTTGCGCGCCACGACCCTGATCTCGCCGGGGGCGCCGGTGGCGCTGACCGACGTCTCGCCCGAGACGTTGCGCACGCGCAGCCTCGGCGTGCGGTCGAAGGTGAAGCGCTCTTCGACGGTCTCCGAGTAGCTCTCGCCACCAACGTCGCCGACGAAATCGCCGACGAACGCGCGCGCGAACTTGGCGGGGTCGAACTCGCTACCGTCCACGGTGAAGCCGCCGCCAGGACCGGACTTGAATTCGACGCGATGCGAGTGCCGCTCGGCGCGGCGTGCAGCGCGCTCCGCCTGCCGCGCCGCTCGCTCGGCATCGCGCTCCGCGCGACGCGCCTCGCGCTCCGCACGGCGCTCCTCCTGCCGCTGGCCCTCACCGGATGCCCCCTCATCGGGCTCGCGGCGTTCCTCGGTCATGTGCTCGGCTCGCTCTCGAGCAGGTTGGCAGCGTCGTCGGCGGCGATGCGGCCCTCCGCCAGCTCACGCAGGATCTCTTTGCGTCGCTCGCTCTCACGGTCCGGCTCGGCCTGCGACGGGAAACCCAGAGCGCGGATCATCGCGTCGAGGCGCGAGCGCACGGTCGGATACGAGATGCCGAGCTCGCGCTCGATGTCTTTGAAGTTGCCGCGCGCACGGATGAAGGTCTCGAGGAATTCGAGCTGATCCGGGGAAAGCGCGTGGAAGCGGCCGAGTGAGAACGAGCCCTCCAGGCGCGTGCCGCAGCTGTCGCATTCGAGACGCACGACCTTGAGTTGGGCGGCACAGATGGGGCACTTCGCGACGACCGGATTTGCCATACACCGAAGATGCGACTGGACCTAAATGAAAGTCAAGCGTTCCTCACGCTTCTGTAGCCGAGATATCGAAACGATGAGGTGACGGACCGCATCGCGGATCACAGACCAGAGGCCGGGCCCTCGCCGACCCCTCCGCGCCGGGCCGCCGGGCTCACGAAGAGGTCGTTGAGGATCCAGACCGCTTCATCGAGACGGACGAGAAGGACGGATAGGCGCTGACCATAGAACTGGCGGTAGCCGTCGAACAGGGCGCCAGGTCATCCAGGTCAGCCGCGCCGGCGCGCCTCACGAGCATCAGGACGTCAGCGCCGACTTGATGCGCTCCGCCAGAGCCGCGCCGACGCCGCCAACGGCTGCGAGGTCCTCGACCGGGGCATCCTGCATCGCTCGCACCGAACCGAACTTCCGGAGCAGCGCGCGTTTGCGCGCCGGACCGACGCCGGCGATGTCGTCCAGGATCGAGCGCACCGCTCGGCGCGCGCGCACCTTCTGGTGATAGGTGACCGCGAAACGATGCGCTTCATCGCGGATCCGCTGGACGAGGTAGAGACCTTGCGCGTTGCGCGGCAGGACGATCGGAGCGGGCCGGTTCGGAACGAACAGCTCCTCGCGCTCCTTCGCGAGGGCCGCGATCGGGATCTGCAGCCGGCCGGCATCCGCGAGCGCCTCGAGTCCGGCGGAGAGCTGTCCCTTGCCGCCGTCGAGGATGATCAAGTCAGGGAGCGGCCAATTCGTTCGGGCGGTCACGGTTTCGCCGTCGCCGCCCGTGCCCCCCACAAAGGCTCTCGCGAACCGGCGCCTCAGCGTCTCGCGCATGTTCGTGAAGTCGTCGTTCCGATCGCCGATGCGCGCGCGGAACCGGCGGTACTGCGACTTCGCGGGCCGGCCGTCCTCGAAGACGACCATCGAGCTCACGACGCTCGTGCCCTGCACGTGGCTCACGTCGTAGCACTCGATCCGCTTCGGCGGTCCTTCGAGACCGAGCGCCTCTTGCAACTCGCGCAGCGCGACGTCGGTCTTGCCGCGGTCCGCGAGCCACCGCACGCGCTCCTGCTCGAGCGCGTCGGCGGCGTTGCGCTCGGCGAGCTCGGACAGATGCCGCTTCTTGCCACGCTGCGGCACGTGCAGTCGGACCGGGCCGCCGCGGCGCTCGGTGAGGAATGCTTCGAGCGTTTCGGCATCCGGCAGCGTGGCCGGCGTCACGATCTCCGGCGGCAGCATCGTCGCCGCGCTGTAGTGCTGGCGGAGGAATGAGGCGATCACCTCAGGTGCGCCGGCGCCCTCGGACCCCTCGAGCGCGAAGTGATCGCGGCCGACGATCGTGCCGTCACGCACACGGAAGAGCTGGGCGACGGCGTCGCCCTCGTCGATCGCCGCCGCGAGCACGTCGAAGTCATCCCCCTTATATGCATGCACCTCTTGCCGGTCGAGCGTTCGGTCGATGGCCGTCAGACGGTCGCGCAGCGCGGCCGCGCGCTCGAACTCGAGCGTCTCAGCCGCGGACTCCATCTCTTTACGCGTCGCGCGGGCGAGCGTCTCGTAACGTCCCTCGAGGAACAGCACGCTCTTGTCGACGGTCGCGCGATATTCGTCCTTCGTGGTGTTCCCGACGCACGGCGCGGTGCAGCGCTTGAGGTGAAAGAGGAGGCAGGGTCGTCCACCGGGAAGCGCGCTCGGCGGCACGGTGTGCCCGCGGCCGTCGTCGGCCGCGAGGATCGTGAGCTTGCAGGTCCGGTACGGGAACAGCTTCTGGAGCAGATCGAGCGACTGATCGACGGACTTCGCGTTCGCGAAGGGTCCGAAATAGCGCGCGGTGCGGTCGCCGAGCGAGCGCGTCCGGAGAATCCGTGGGAAGTCTTCGCCCAGCGTGATCTTCACGTAGGGATACGACTTGTCGTCCTTGAGGCGGATGTTGTAGCGAGGCTTGTGCTGCTTGATGAGGTTCGCCTCGAGGAGGTACGCCTCCGAGATCGAACCGGTGACCGCGAATTCCACGCGCTCGGCCCGCTCGACCATCCGGACGTGACGCACGTCGAGGCTCGGACCGAAGTACGCACGGACGCGGTCGCGTAGGACGTCGGCCTTGCCCACATAAAGGACACGGCCGCGGGCGTCCTTGAACAGGTAGACGCCCGGCGCGTCCGGGAAGGACGCGACCTGGGCTTCGAGGCTTTCGCGGCGCTCGTCCTTGTTCATGCCGGCCGGTCCAACGGCTATCCTTTCACGTGGTAGAGGAGAGATTGCGCGAAGCGAAAGAACCGAGCCCAGCACCGAAGCGCGCGCGCCGATCGGTCCAGTCGGTCGATCGGGCGCTCGACCTGCTCGAAGCGCTCGCTGCGGCCGAGGGCGAGGTCTCGATCACCGCGCTCGCTGCGCGCACCAGCCTCCACGTCTCCACCGTCCATCGTCTCCTATCAACACTCCTCCGTCGCGGCTATGTCCGCCAGAACCCGGAGACGAGCCGCTACTACGCCGGGGCGAAGCTCGCGACGCTGGCCGAGGGCCGCTCGCGCTTCGGGGAGCTCCGCCTTCGCGCCCGGCCGGTCCTGCGCGCGATCACCGAAGCCACGCGCGAGACCGCGAACCTCGTCGTGCTCGACGATCTCGCCGCGGTCTACATCGAGACGATCCCCAGCCCCCAGGTCGTCCGGCTCTTCACGCAGGCCGGCAACCGCGTGCCGCTGCACGCCACCGGTGCCGGAAAGGCGCTGCTAGCCGCCCTCCCGGCGGCGCGCCGCGACGGCATCCTCGACCGCCTAGAGCTTCGACCATACACGCCACACACGATCGTCGACGCCTCGGCGCTGCGGCGCGCGCTCGAGGAGATCCGTGAGCGCGGCTACGCCATCGACGACGAGGAGTACGACGACGGGGTCCGCTGCGTCGCGGTCCCGGTGATGAGCGGTCCGAACGAGCTCGTCGGAGCGCTCTCGATCTCGGCGCCGGCCAACCGACTGACCCGCCAACGCTGCACTGAGCTCGTGCCGTTGCTGCGGCGGTCCGCGTCGGAGCTCTCCGCCGCCTTGCGCGAAAAGACCGAGCCGTCAGGGTGACCGTTCGCGCGGGCCTGCGCGGAGCCGCGCTCGTCTCCGCGCTGACCGATCTGCTCGGAACGGACAAGGTCCTTGGCACGCGCGAGGACCTCCTCATCTACGAGTACGACGGCGCGGTGGACACCGCGACGCCTGATGCGGTCGTGCTTCCGAACGACACCGCCGACGTCGCGAGACTGTCGCGCTTCTGCCATCAGCACGAGGTGCCGATCGTTCCTCGCGGCGCCGGCACCGGTCTCTCCGGCGGAGCCATCCCCGTCGAGGGCGGCGTCGTCGTTTCGTTCGCGCGCATGTCGCGCATCCTCGAGATCGACGCCGCCAACATGCGCGCGGTCGTGCAGCCCGGCCTCGTGAATCTGCACCTCTCCACCGCGGCCGCGCCGCACGGGCTTTACTTCGTGCCGGATCCGTCGAGCCAGAAGGCCTGCACGATCGGAGGCAACGTCGCCGAGAACTCGGGCGGTCCGCACACGCTCGCGTACGGTGTGACGACGAACCACGTGACCGGCCTCGAACTCGTCCTCTCCGATGGCAGCGTCGTGCACCTCGGCGGCAAGGCCATCGAGTACGACGGCTATGACCTCATCGGTGCCTTCGTCGGTTCGGAGGGGACGCTGGGCATCGTCACGGAGATCACCGTGCGCCTCACGCCGCTGCCCGAGGACAAGCGCACGATCCTCGCGGCGTTCGCCACGATCGACGGCGCGTCCGAGACGGTCTCCGCGATCATCGGCGCGGGCATCGTTCCGAGCGCTATCGAGCTGATGGACCAGCTCGCGACCGAAGCGGTCGAAGCGGCGGTGGGCGCGGGCTATCCGCTCGATGCCGGCGGCATCCTCCTGATGGAGGTCGACGGCCTGCGCGACGGTCTCGACGACGCGGCGGAGCGCATCGAGGCGATCTGCCGCGCGAACGGTGCGACAACGTTGCGCCGCGCGGCGACGACGCTCGAGCGCGATCGGCTGTGGGCCGGACGCAAGGGCGCGTTCGCGGCGATGGGCCGTCTCGCGCCCGCGTACTACGTGCAGGACGGCGTGATCCCGCGCACCCGTCTGCCCGACGTCTTGCGCACGGTCCGCGACGTCGCGCAGCGCCACAGCGTGCGGATCGCGAACGTGTTCCATGCCGGCGACGGCAACCTCCACCCGCTCATCCTCTTCGCGCACGAGAGCGAGCTCGAGGGCGTGAAGCAGGCCGGTCTCGAGATCCTCGAGGCCTGCGTCGCGGCCGGCGGCTCGATCACCGGCGAACATGGCGTCGGCATGGAGAAGAACTGCTTCATGCCCCTGCAATTCACCGCCGACGATCTCGCCACGATGGGTCGCGTAAAGTCCGCGTTCGATCCCGCGGGTCTGGCGAATCCGGGAAAGATCTTCCCCACTCCGGGACGCTGCCGCGAGTTCCAGCTCGCCGCCAGGCGATGACGGACCGCATCCGACCCGCGGATGCCGCTGCCTGCGCGCGGTCGGTCGCGGAGTCGGCCGCGGCATCGCGCACCCTACGGGTCCGAGGCGCCGGCACGAAGGACTACCTCGGAGAGGTGCTCCCGACCGACATGGTGCTCGACACGAGGGCGCTCGCGGGGGTCGTCGCGCACGTACCGGCCGACCTCACCGTCACCGTGGCTGCGGGCACGCCGTTCTCCGACCTGCGCGCAGCGCTCGCGCGCGCGGGACAGTTCCTTCCGCTCGACCCGCCGCACGCGGCCGCGGCCACGATCGGCGGGATCGTCGCGGCGAACAGCACCGGATTCTGGCGCGCGCGGTACGGCGGTGTACGCGATCTCCTCATCGGCACGACCGCGGTGCTCGGCGATGGCATCATCGCGCGATCTGGCGGCCGAGTGGTGAAGAACGTGGCCGGCTACGACCTCAACAAGCTCTTCGTCGGATCGCTGGGCACGCTCGGCGTCATCGTCGAGTGCACCTTCAAGGTGCTGCCGCTTCCGACCGTCAGCGCGGGTGCTCACGCGCAATTCGCGCGCAGCGGGGACGCGTTCGCCGCGGCGGATGCGATCGTCCGCACCTCCGCGCGTCCGGCGGCGCTCGCGATCTCGGGCGGAGCGGGCAGTCCGTGGGAGCTTTTGTTGCAGGCGGACGGCGACGCCGCGCCGGTCGAGCGCACGCTCGAGCTCCTCTCGCAGGCGGCGCGCGCGCACGGAACGAGCGCGCAACGCCATGAAGGCGTACCCACGGTCCTCGAGCGATTGAACGAGGTCTCGGCCGGCGGTGACGGCACCGTCGTACGTGCGGCAGTCCCGCTCGCCGCGCAGCCCGCGTTCGCGACGACTGCGGCGCGACTGGAAGGGTTCACGCAGTTCGTGGCCGACGCAGCGAGCGGCATCGTGCGCGTCGTGCTGCGCGGCGACGACAGTGTCGTCCTGGGTGGCGCCGACGCGCTGCTCGCGGCAGCGCGCGTCGTCGGCGGCTCCGCCCGCATCGAACGGCGGCCCGAGTCCCTGCGCGGCCGTCTTCACGCGTGGGGCGACGCAGAGCCCGCGGGCCTGTTCCTCATGCGCCGGCTGAAAGAAGCGTTCGATCCACGAGGCATCCTCGAGCCGGGACGATCCGCGGCGGGATGACCGGCTACCCGAACGCCGACGCGCCGTCCCCCGAGCTGCTACAGCGCTGCGTGCACTGCGGCTTCTGCTTACCGACCTGTCCGACGTACGCGGTCCTCGGCGTCGAGATGGATTCACCGCGCGGGCGCATCCGGCTCATGGAGACGGTGTGGCAGGGCCGCGTCGAGGTCACCAGCGATCCGTTCGAGCAGCATATGTACGGCTGCCTCGACTGCCGCGCCTGCGAGACCGCGTGCCCATCCGGCGTCGAATTCGGCAAGCTCATGGAAGGAGCGCGCTCGCAGATCGAGGCCGCGCGGCCTCGCTCGTTCTCGGAACGTCTCATCCGCCGGATCGCGTTCAGGGTCCTACTGCCACGACCCGCGGTCCTTGGTAGCTTCGCGCATTTCTCGGTCTTCTCGAAGCGCCTCGGCGTCGCGGCGCTCCTGCGCGCGATCGGGAGACGCGTCCGCGTCGCGGGGCGCCTCGCGAATCTGCTCGAGCTTGTCCCCGATCGCGCGTCCTCGCGCGCGCTGCCTGCCAGGTATCCCGCGCAGGGCGCGCGCCGCGGCCGGATCGCGCTCTTCACGGGGTGCGTGATGCGTGCGGCGTTCGCCGACACGAACGCGGCGACCGCGCGCGTGCTCTCGCGCAACGGCTTCGAGGTCATCGTGCCCGGGGCGCAGACCTGCTGCGGTGCGCTGCACGCCCACGCGGGTGAGCGCGCGGACGCGCGCGTCCTGGCGCGACGCAACATCGAGTCTCTCGAGGGCCTCGAGGTGGACGCGTTCATCGTGAACGCGGCGGGCTGCGGCGCCGCGATGAAGGAGTACGGCTGGCTCCTGAAGGACGACCCCACGTGGTCGGAGCGCGCGGCGCGTTTCGCCAAGCGCGTGAAGGACGCGAGCGAATTCCTCGGCGATGCCGGTCTCATCGCGGCGCCGGGTCCGCTGCGCACCCGCGTCACGTACGACGATCCGTGCCACCTCCTCCACGGTCAGCGCATCCGCGAGCAGCCGCGGGCGCTGCTCGCCGCGATCCCCGAGCTCGAGGTGGTCGCGCTCGCTGAGGCGGACTGGTGCTGCGGCAGCGCGGGAACCTACAACGTCACGCAGCCCGAGCTCTCCGCGAAGCTCCTCGAACGAAAGATCAGCCACATCACGCGCAGCGGCGCGGAGCTCGTCGTGACCGCGAACCCCGGCTGCCAGATGCAGATCGCGGCGGGACTGCGCGCGGCGCGCGCGCCGGTCACCGTCATCCACCTCATGGACCTGCTCGACCGCGCGTATCGCGCAAGCGGCGATACTGGCGGCGGATGAGAGGCGAAGAGCTCCTCGCGGGCGGGATCTTCCTCGGGATCTATGCACTCATCGTCACGGAGAAGATCCACCGCACGCTCGCGGCGCTGCTCGGCGCGTCCCTCGTCATCCTGCTGAAGCTCGTAGACCAGCGCGAGGCGTTCGCCTTCGTCGACTTCAACGTCATCTTCCTGCTCGCGGGCATGATGATCATCGCGAACGTGATGGCGAAGACCGGCATCTTCCAGTGGATCGCGGTCGAGGCCGTGCGCCGCGCGGAGGGGCAGCCGTACCGCCTGCTCCTGCTGACCAGCGTGATCACCGCCGTCGTGAGCGCGTTCCTCGACAACGTGACGACCGTGGTCCTGCTCACGCCCATCACGTTCTTCGTCGCTCAGCGCCTGGGTACATCGCCGGTTCCCTTCCTCATCTCGCAGGTGATCGCGTCGAACATCGGAGGGACCGCGACCCTCATCGGCGATCCGCCGAACATCATCATCGGCAGCCAGATGGGCAAGGACTTCAATGACTTCCTCGTGAACCTCACGCCCGCCGCGACCGCGGCCCTCGTTGTCTATCTCATCCTGGCGCGCTGGTTGTTCCGGGACGAGCTGCGCGCCGCGACCTCGGCGCTCGAGCCCGACGACATCGCGCGCCTGGTCGAAGAGGAGCGCAAGATCGTGGATGTGCGGCTCATGCGGATCTCCCTGGGTGTCATGGCGCTCACGATCCTGGGATTCCTGTTCAGTCGGGCCCTGGGGCTCGAGGGCGCGACCATCGCCATGACCGGTGCGGTGGTCCTCATGATCGTGGCGCGCGAGAACGTGCACGAGATCTTCAACACGGTCGAGTGGCCGACGCTGTTCTTCTTCATCGGTCTGTTCATCATCGTCGGCGCGGTCGTGAAGGCCGGCATCATCTCGGACCTCGCGACGACCGTTCTCTCCTGGACCGGCGGCCGCACCGACCTGGCGGCGCTCGCGGTCCTCTGGATGAGCGGCTTCATCTCTGCGATCGTCGACAACATCCCTTACACCGTGACGATGGTCCCCCTCATCCAGCAACTCGGGCAGTCCGTCGACCGCGAGCCGCTGATCTGGGCCCTTGCGCTCGGCGCGAACCTCGGGGGAAATGCCACGGTCATCGGCGCATCGGCGAACGTCGTGGTCGCGAGCATGAGCGAGGCGCGCGGCTATCCGATCACCTTCGTCCAGTACCTTCGCTACGGAGTCCCGGCCACGCTCGCCACGCTGGTCGTCGCGACGATCGACATCTGGATCCGCTATCTGGTGCTCTCATGACGGCCTCGAAGACCGAGTTCCGCCGGAAGCTCGACCGCGCGCTCGACTCGGACAAGCTGCGGGTCGCGCTTCACCGCGCGTTGCCGGCGCTCGGCCTGCGCCGCGCCGACCGCATGCGCGAGGTCGACTGGCCTAGCCTCCGCGCCGACCTCACCGAACGCAAGAAGCGCGCGATCGACGACCTGCCCGCGCTCATCGACCGCTTCACGAAGGAAGCCGAGGCCGTGGGCGCGAAGGTCTATCGCGCGGTCGATGCGGGAGAGGCGCGTCGGGTCGTCACCGCGATCTGCCGGGCGAAGAAGGCGAAGCTGGTCGTGAAGTCGAAGTCGATGGCCACCGAGGAGATCCAGCTCAACGAGCACCTCGCGGCGAATGGCATCACCGCCGTCGAGACCGATCTCGGTGAGTGGATCATCCAGCTCGCCGGCGAGCACCCATCGCATCTCATCGCGCCGGCGATCCACAAGACTCGCGAGGAGATCGCGGCGCTGTTCGCGAAGGTCGTCGGCCATCCGGTGAGCGACGACGCGGCGTCGCTCGTCGCGATCGCACGCGACGAGCTCCGCGAGTCGTTCCTCAAGGCGGACGTCGGTATCACCGGCGGGAACATCCTCATCGCGGATACCGGCACGCTCGTCCTCGTCACGAACGAGGGCAACGCCGACCTGGCGACGAGCCTGCCCGCCGTGCACATCGCGGTCGTGGGCGTGGAGAAGGTCGTCCCGTCACTCGACGACGCTGCCGCCCTGCTCAAGCTCCTCGCGCGGAGCGCGACCGGCCAGAAGATCAGCACCTACACCCAGTTCATCACCGGGCCGTCGCGTTCCGCGGACATCGAGCTCAAGACGCAGATCGGCGTGCACGGCCCGAAAGAGCTGCACTTCGTCCTCATCGACAACGGCCGTACCGCGATGCGCGAGGACCCCGCCTTCCGCGAGGCACTGCGCTGCATCAAATGCGGCGCCTGCAGCAACGCTTGTCCCACGTACCAGGTGGTCGGCGGTCACGTCTTCGGCCACATCTACACCGGGCCGATCGGTCTCGTCGTGTCGCCGTTCCACCACGGCCTCGACAGCGTGGCCTACGAGCAGCAGATGTGCGTGGGCTGCAACGCCTGCGACACGGTATGCCCGGTGGGCATCCCGATCGCGTCGCTCATCACCGATGTGCGCGCGCTGGCGGTCCAGCGCACCGGCATCTCGTGGACGAAGCGCATAGCGCTCTCGCAGTGGACCTCGCCGCAGCGCATCGATCGAATGACTGGCTGGCTTTCGGCGCTCCAGGGCCCGCTGCGTCACGGCAGCCTGGTGCGCCTACCGTTCGGCGATCTCGGTAAGGAGAAGAGTCTGCCCGCCGTGGCGCAGCAGCCGCTCCATTACCGCGCGCGCGAGATCACGCAGACGAACCCCACAAATCCGGTCGTCCGTGTCGGCCTCTTCCCGTCCTGCATCGTCGACCACTTCCTCCCGGGGGCCGGATACGCGGCCGCGCGCACGCTTCAGGCGCTTGGCGCCGATGTGCACGTCGTCGAGGGCCGCCGCTGCTGCGGCCTCCCGCACATGAACAGCGGCGACCGCAAGAACGCACGGGCGATGGCGAAGGAGATGATCGCCGCGCTCGAGCGCGTGCAGGCCGACAAGCTCGTCGCGCCCTCGTCGTCGTGCGCGATCACGATGGCGCAGGACTACGAGCGGATCCTGGCGGACGAGCCCGAGTGGGCCCAGCGCGCGCAGCGCCTCGGTGAGCGCATCGTGTCGTTCACCGGGTTCGCCTACGACCTCGCGATCGAGCGCGGCGCGACCGGCCGGCCGCTCGCGATCCGCGCGACCTATCACGACGCCTGCCAGTCGGCGAACGTGCTCAACATCCACGACGAGCCGCGCGAGCTCCTGCGACGTGTCGCGGGCGTTCAGCTCACCGAGATGGCGGACTCGGCGGTCTGCTGCGGATTCGGCGGGACCTTCTCGTTCGAGCATCCCGATGTCGCGAACTTCGTGCTCGAGACCAAGCTCGCGAATATCACCGCGACGGGCGCGGACATCGTGATCACCGACAACCCCGGCTGCCTCACGCACCTTCGCGGCGGCCTCGACGCGCGCAATCAGCGCATCAAGGTGCGGCATTTGGCCGAGGTGCTCTGGGAGTCGCTCGCGCCGCCAGACTAGGTCGGGCTAGCCGCCACCGCCGCACGCGCAGCCGCCGCCGAGCGTGGGGTTCTTCACGAGGAAGCCCGTTCCGTCCGGCCCGTCGACGAAGTCGATGATCGCGCCGTCCGCGAACGGCTGGCTCACGGGATCGACGGCGAGCGGAATGCCAGCGACGTCGCTGACCGTGTCCTTCTCGTCGGGCGTGGCGTCAAATGCGAGGCCGAACTGGTAGGAGCAGCAGCTCTTGCCGGCGACGTACATGCGAAGGAAGGCGCGCGATGGATCGGTGCCGCGGAGCTCGCGGAGCTTCTCGGCCGCGACCGGCGTCATCTCGATCATCGCTCACCTCTTTCGGCTGTCGATCTGGGCATCATGCTAACGCGACGCTCAGCGGGCCGCGACACGCCGCGGCTGTGCGAGCGTCTCGAACCGATCGGCACGTTCGTCCCAGCGGTGGAGGAGCCGGGTCTCCGGCCGGCCGTCCCGCACCGCCGTGATCTCGTGCACGGTCGTGATCCGCCGACCGGTCGGCCGCCGCCAGTCTCTTCCGAGCGAGCGGATGTACACCACGAGCGCGATGCGAGAGGCCTGCTCGTCCGGCACGCGGTTGCCGCGGCAGACGATCTCGATCGCCTCGTCGGCACCCGGCGCGTGCAGCGCCGCCGCCAACGCGACGTCATCACCGATGCGGGCGAAGACGCGGCGGACCGGGGCGCCCCAGATATAGCCAGCGGTCACCGGGTATTCGCTGATCTCCGGAACGACGAGATAGCCGCCCTTGCTCGCCGCCGCGAGCCCATCGACGTCGACGCCATCGTCGCCGACGGTCCTGAGCGGGGTGCCCGTGGGCCGCTCCGCGAGCATCGCGGCCATCACCGTGCTCTTCCCGGCGAGCCGCGGTATCGCGCAGACGATGAAGGAATGTCGCCCTTTCGCGGTGGCGCGTAGGGTCGCGGCGATCTCGGACGACATCGTTCCGTTCGCGACGAGGTCGGCGAGCGTCAGCTCAGCCATTAGGACTCCCGGAGCTGCTTCACGCGCGCAAGGATCACGGCCAGCGCCGCAAACACCGTCGCGGCGGCGCCCGCGACCGCGGCCGGCGCGCCGAACGCGATCGCCGCGCCACCGAGGATCGGGCCGTTCAGGACGCGCATGCCCTGCGTGCCGAAGGTGTACGCGCCCATGACGCGACCGCGGAGCTCGTTCGGCGCGGACAGTTGGATCTTCGTGTTCGTGAGCGACTGCGTGAGCACCGCGCTCGCGCCGACGACCAGGAGGAGCGCGAACGAGAGCGCGTAGCTCGTCGAGAACGCGAAAAGGAAGATCGCTGCCATCTCCGTCATCGCGGCGACGACGATGAACACACCGCTGTGGCGCCGGCCGCGGGCGTACGCGAGATAGACGGCGGCGGCGACCGCGCCGATGCCGCTGCCCACCAGCAGGAACGAGTAGCCGAGGGCATCGACGTGCAGTTCGTTGTAGGCGAACAGCACAAGGAACGAGTTGAAGGTGTGGCCGATGAAGATGACGCTGATCATCTCGACACCGATCAGCGCCGCGATGAGCGGATGATCGCGAACGAAGCCGAGCCCGGCTCGGAGCGACGCCAGGAGTGGCTGGGGCACCGTCGCGCCCAGGCGTGGCACGCGGATGACCGCGAGCAGCACCAGGAGCGGCACGAACGTGAGGGCGTTGATAAGGAACCCGGTGCCGGGTCCGAAGGCGACGACGATGAAACCCGCGACCGCGGGACCGATGACCTGCGAGAACTGCCGTGTGGTGGAGTTGAGGCTGACCGCGGACAGGAGCTTGGACGGACCGACCATGGCGTGGATGAGCGTCTGCTGCGCCGGATTACCGATCGCGCCCGCGAAACCGTGCAGTAACAGGAAGCCGAAGATCCACCAGGTGGTGACGAATCCCGCCAGTGTGGCGGTGGCGACGCCGAGCGCCGCGGCCATGAGGAGGACCTGCGCGACGAACTGGACCTTGCGGTTGTCGTAGCGATCGGCGAGGACACCGCCGTACAGCGAGAACAGCGTGAACGGCAGCCAGTGCGCGAAGACCATCATCCCGAGCCAGAAGGGCGCGGCTGCACCCGCGAGCTGCACGACGAGCACGTTGCGGATCACGTTCTCCATGCCGTCGCCGGTGCTCGAGATCCAGCTCGCGATCCAGTACCAGCGGAACACCGGCACATCGAGCGCCGCGAAACGCGTTTTCGGCGGCTGCGCCGCGACGGCCGCGACGCCCGGCGCACCGCTCGCCGCGACGTCGAGCGCGTCGGTCTTCCGGTCGGCCTGCTCGCTCATGGCGGCGTGAGGAACATCTGCGTGAACATCCGGCCATACGGTCCGGCGGAGATCACGCCGATCGCGATGCGAGTGAACTCGGGACGCAGGATGTTCTCGCGGTGCCCCTGGCTCTGCATGAGCCCGCGGTGGGCGACCGAGACCGACTGCGCGTAAGCGAGGTTCTCTCCCGCGCGGGAGTACGTGATGCCTGCCGCCTTCAGCCGATCGAACGGCGACCCGTTCACCGGCGACTGATGCGCGAAGTACTTCAGCCTGAACATCTCCTCCGAGTGCTGGCGCGCCACGGGTAGCAGGCGATCGTCCCAGATCAGCGCGCGAAGACCGACCCCCGTCCGCTCCTCGTTCACGAGATCGAACATCTGCTTTTCGGCAACCGGATCCGGCGAGAGCTGGAGATCGTTCGGGAGATCGAGCGATTCGCTCTGGTCCTCGCCGAGCTTGGTGACGAAGAGCGGGACGGTCTCGCCCAACTGGCCGGAGAGCGTCGCGAGCGTCGGCTGAAGCGCGCTGATCTGATCGATGAGCCCGCGCGCGACGCGCGAGCTCTCGACCGCGGCCTTGAGGTCGCTGCTGACCGGCGACACGACGAACGCCGCGAGCACGATCGCCATGACGAACAGCGCCCGGGCGGCGGCGGGAAAGATCCCGAGTACGCGATCGGTGACCTCGATGGATCGCACGCGGTGGACCGCGCGCACGACCGGCGTCAACGCGAAGAACCCGGCAAGCGAAAAGAGTCCCTCGACGACGACGAGGACGACGATGAATCCGATCGGTCGGGCCGTGGCCGGGAGCACGCCGAGCTTCTCGACCAGCTGCCCCGCCTGCATCTGGAACACTACGGCGGCGGCGAACGAGACAATCCACGTCGCGAGTCCGTACGTCGTGGCGATGAAGCCGGAACGATATCCACCCCAGATGGCGGCCGCGAGCAATAGCACGATCGCGGCGTCGATCGGGGAGAACGGGAGATTCACCTGCGCCAGATGCTAGCGACCGAAGCGCTTCTCATTCGCGTCAGGACCGAGTCAGTGCGCCGCGGGTCCTGCCGCGGCTCGCACTGCTCGGTGAGTTGGCCTCCCCGCCTCACCGCGCGCTCGCCGTTCCGCTGCCGGCGGGGCCCCTCCACTCTCGCTCGCGAGCATGTGTCTCGCCGCGTCACCCGCGGCGCGCAGAACGTCTCTATGCGATACCGCGAACTTCGCCAGTCGCTAGCAGCTCGCGCAGATATCTACCCGTGAACGATCGACGAGATCTCGCCACTGCTTCTGGCGTTCCCTCCGCGATCACTTCGCCGCCGGCCTTCCCACCCTCTGGTCCTAAGTCGATGATCCAGTCGGCGGTCTTGACGACGTCGAGGTTGTGCTCGATCACGACGACCGTGTTGCCGGCGTCGACGAGGCGGTGCAACACCTCGAGAAGACGCTCGACGTCGGCGAAGTGCAGACCGGTCGTCGGCTCGTCGAGGATGTACAGCGTCCGGCCGGTGGCGCGGCGCGAGAGCTCGGTCGACAGCTTGATGCGTTGCGCTTCGCCGCCCGAGAGCGTCGTCGCGGGCTGACCGAGATGGATGTACCCGAGGCCGACGTCGTCGAGCGTCCGCAGCTTCGCCTCGCACGCCGGGACGTTCGTGAAGAACGCGAGGCCCTCCTCGACGGTCATCTCGAGGACATCCGCGATCGTCTTGCCCTTGTACCGGATCTCGAGCGCCTCGCGGTTGTAACGCTTCCCGCCACAGACCTCGCACGGCACGTACACGTCGGGCAGGAACTGCATCTCAATCTTGATGATCCCGTCGCCCGCGCACGCCTCGCACCGTCCGCCCTTCACGTTGAATGAGAACCGGCCCGCGCTGTAGCCCCGCAGGCGCGCCTCCGGCACGGCGGCGAAGAGGTCGCGGATCGGCGTGAAGAGTCCGGTGTACGTCGCTGGGTTCGAGCGCGGCGTGCGGCCGATCGGCGACTGATCGATGTCGATGACCTTATCGATGTGCTGGATCCCCTCGACGTTGTCGTGCGCGCCCGGGCGCTCTTTCGCCTTCGAGAGCACCTGCGCCAGGCGCCGATAGAGGATCTCGTTCACCAGCGTGCTCTTTCCCGATCCGGACACGCCGGTGATCGACACGAAGACGCCGAGCGGGATGCGGACGTCGATGTTCCGCAGGTTGTGTTCGCGCGCGCCGCGCACCACGATCGCATCGCCCTTCGCCGACCGCCGATGCGCCGGCATCGGGATGCGGCGCCGGCCCGAGAGATACGCCCCGGTCAGCGAGCGCGGCTCGCGCAGGATGGCCTCGAGCGGACCTTCGGCGACGACCTCGCCTCCGTGCTCACCGGCGCCCGGCCCGATGTCGATGACCCAGTCCGCGGTGCGGATGGTCTCTTCGTCGTGCTCGACGACGATGATCGTGTTGCCGAGGTCGCGCATGCCGAGGAGCGTCCGGATGAGCTGCGCGTTATCGCGCTGGTGCAGACCGATCGACGGCTCGTCGAGGATGTAGAGCACGCCCATGAGTCCGGAGCCGATCTGAGTCGCGAGGCGGATGCGCTGCGCCTCGCCTCCCGACAGCGTCGTGGCCGAGCGATCGACGGTGAGGTAGTCGAGGCCGACGTCGACCAGGAAACCGAGGCGCGTCCGGATCTCTTTGAGGACCTGCTTCGCGATCGCACGCTCGCGGACCTTGAGACCGCCCTTCTCGCGCTCGAGTCCCGAGACCCAGTCGAGCGCCTCGCTCACGGTGAGGCTCGTTACCTGGACGATGTTCTTACCGAGGATCGTGACCGCGAGCGCCTCGGGTTTCAGCCGCCGGCCTTTACAGACCGGGCACGGCCGCTCGCTCATGTACTTCTCGATGTCCGCGCGAATGAATTCGGACGTCGTGTCGCGATGCTGGCGCTCGAGCCAGGGGATGATCCCCTCCCACTCGTACTCGTACGAGCGGCGCTGCCCGCTGCGGTTCTCGTACGAGAGCTTCAAGGGCTCCTCGGTCCCACGGAGCAGCGCGTCGATCGCCTTCTTCGGCAGATCCTTCACCGGCGTGTCGAGCGAGAACTTGAACCGGCGCGCGAGGCCCTCGATGATCGCGATGCGGTACTGCGCCGTGCCGCCGGACTTCTGCCACGGGAGCACGGCGCCTTGCTTGAGCGACAGGTCGGGATTCGCGAGCACGAGCTCGGGATCGGGCTCAAGCTTGGTGCCGATGCCGGTGCAGGCTGGACATGCGCCGTGCGGCGAGTTGAACGAGAACATCCGCGGCTCGATCTCGCCGATCGAGAAGTCGCCTTCGGGGCACGCCAGGCGCTGGCTGAAGAGACGCTCCGGCTGCTTGCCATCGGCATCCGCCACCAGCACCAGGCCCTCGCCGAGGCGCAGCGCCGTCTCGACCGAGTCGGTGAGCCGCGAGCGGTCGGCCTGACCTTCCTCGCCGCGCTTCAGAACGATGCGGTCGACAACGACCTCGAGCGAGTGCTTCTTCATCTTGTCGAGGGTGATGTCCTCGCTGAGGTCGCGAACCGAGCCGTCCACGCGCACGCGCGCGAAGCCGCCGCGCCGCGCTGTCACGAGCAGCTGCTGGTGTTCGCCCTTTCGGTCGCGAACGAGCGGTCCGAGGATCAGAAGACGCGAGCCCTCTTTGTACTCGCTGACCTGATCGACGATCTCCTGCACGGTCTGCGCGACGATCGGGACGCCGTGGTTCGGACAGTGCGGCACTCCGACGCGCGCAAAGAGGAGACGCAGGTGGTCATAGATCTCGGTGACGGTGCCCACCGTCGACCGCGGGTTTCGCGTCGTGCCTTTCTGGTCGATCGACACCGCCGGCGAAAGGCCCTCGATGAAGTCGACGTCCGGCTTCTCCATCTGTCCCAGGAACTGGCGCGCGTAGGCCGACAGCGATTCGACGTAGCGGCGCTGGCCCTCGGCGTAGATCGTGTCGAACGCGAGCGACGACTTCCCCGATCCCGAGAGGCCGGTGATGACCACCATCTTGTCGCGCGGGATCTGGACGTCGATGTTCTTGAGGTTGTGCTCCCGCGCGCCCTTGACGTGGATGTGAGTGACGGGCACTACCCGCGCTCCACTGGCGGCTGCGCCTCAGCGCCCGCGGAGCGCTCGCCCGGCCCGGGTCCGATACGTGCGCCGACCGGCACAGGCTCCGCGGGCGGGCCGCTCGGTCCGGTGCGGTAGAAGCGCGGCGGTCCGCCACGCGCGTCGTCGAGGACGGCGCGCAGGTAGACCAACCAGAACACGAGCGACACCACTCCGCCAGTCAGTGTGTCGGCGACGCCCGGTCGGTAGAGACCGGTCGAGCTCGGGAGGATCGCGTTCGCCAGCACCTGGTACACGCCCGCGGGAAGGAGTGCGATCGCGGCGACGCCGAACACGACCGTGCCGAGCAGTAGGTACGCGCGCCGCAGCCCGCCCGGACCGCCGGCGCTTACCGAGGCGCTCCTCCGCGCCCACAGGTGCGCCAGGTAGAAGAGCACTCCGAAGGCAGCGAACGTCGCACCGCGAACGAGGTCCTCAAGACGCCGCCGTTCGAGCACGTCCTGCGCCGGCGCGAAGACCTGTACCTGCGGCGACGGGCAGTCGACCCCGACGGGGCAGCCGCGGATCGCCGGCGTGGCCCCATACACGAACTCGTTCCCCACCGCCACGGCGAGCGCACCGTTAAGCAACGCCGACAGGCCGAACGCGATGGCGATGACGCCCGCGAACGAGCCGAGATAGAGATATGCGCGGAGAACGGTGCTACCGGAGAGGTCGAAGCCCTCGCGTCCGCGCTGGAACGCGAGCACGCCGATGATCACCACGACCACGAGCACGGCGACGGGGATGAGGATCGTGAGCATCAGCCGCCCCGCCGGCGCCGGCCCATGACCCGCTGGGTGGTGCGCGGACCCGTCGGCATCGCGGAATCGTCGAGCCCCTCCGGTCCGCTCTGCAACACCAGCAGACCGCGGAGCTCCACGACCTCGTCGCGGAGCGCGGCGGCCTTCTCGAAGGCGAGCTCCTTTGCCGCGGCCTTCATCTGCAGCTCGAGATCCTTGATGAGCCGCGTCAATTCGTCCTTCGGCAGCTCGCCGGCGGCGATGGCACGGCCGCCTTTTTCGTACACACCCTCGACCTCGGCGACCTGGCGGAGGCGCATGCCGACATCGCGGATCGCCTTGACCACCGTCTGCGGATCGATGCCGTGCTCCTTGTTGAATGCGAGCTGGACCTCGCGCCTGCGTTCAGTCTCGTCGATGGCCGCGCGCATCGACGCCGTGACGCGGTCGGCGTACATGATCACGCGGCCCTCGACATGCCGTGCGGCGCGGCCGATGACCTGGATCAGCGATCCCTCCGACCGCAGGTAGCCCTCTTTGTCGGCGTCGAGGATCGCGACAAGCGTCACCTCCGGCAGATCGATCCCCTCGCGCAGGAGGTTCACGCCGACGACGACGTCGAACACACCGAGGCGGAGATCGCGCAAGATCTCGACGCGCTCGATGGTCTCGATCTCCGAGTGGAGGTACTGGACCTTCACGCCCATTTCGCGCAGGTAGTCGGCGAGGTCCTCCGCCATCTTCTTCGTGAGCGTCGTGACGAGCGCGCGCTGGCCGCGATCGACACGCAGCCGGAGCTCGGCGAGCAGGTCGTCGATCTGGCCGTCCGTCTTGCGCACCTCGATCTCGGGGTCGATGAGGCCGGTCGGCCGGATGATCTGGTCGACGACTTGGCCGGAGCGCTGGACCTCGTACGCGCTCGGCGTCGCCGACACGAAGATGGTCTGATCCAGCCTCGCCTCGAACTCCTCGAACGTGAGCGGGCGGTTGTCGAGCGCGCTTGGCAGGCGGAACCCGTACTCGACGAGGATCTGTTTGCGCGAGCGATCGCCACCCCACATGCCGTGCACCTGCGGGATGCTGATGTGCGACTCATCGACGAACATCAGGAAGTCGGGTGGGAAGTAGTCGAGAAGGGTCCAGGGCCGGCTACCGGCGGGCCGGCGCGCGAGGTGCCGCGAATAGTTCTCGATGCCGGCGCACGATCCGGTCTCGCGCATCATCTCGAGGTCGAAGTTCGTGCGCTGCCGAAGGCGCTGCGCCTCCAGGAGTCGACCGCTCGCCTCGAGCTCGGCGACACGCCCGACGAGCTCCGCCTCGATGTCGCGGATCGCCTCCATGAGCTTTTCGCGCGGCGTGACGAAGTGGCGGGCCGGATAGATGTCGATACGGTCCCGCTCCGCGAGGACCTCCCCGGTGAGGGGATCGAGCTCCGTGATGCGCTCGACGTCGTCACCGAAGAACTCGACGCGCACCGCGAGCTCCTCGTATGAGGGCTGGACCTCCAGCGTGTCGCCCATGACGCGGAACTTGCCGCGGACGAGATCGCTGTTCGTCCGCTCGTACTGGATGTCGACCAGATGTCGCAAAACGGTGTCGCGTCGCACGCGCTCGCCCTTGTTGAGCCGGACGGTGACCGCTCCGTAGTCGACGGGCGCGCCGAGGCCGTAGATGCAGGAGACCGACGCGACGATCAGGACGTCTCGACGTTCGAAGAGCGCCCGCGTTGCGGCATGGCGCATCCGGTCGATCTCCTCGTTCCGCGAGGAGTCCTTCTCGATGTAGGTGTCGCTGCGCGCGATGTACGCCTCGGGCTGGTAGTAGTCGTAGTAGGAGACGAAGTACTCGACGGCGTTCTTCGGGAAGAACTCCTTGAACTCGCCGTAGAGCTGCGCCGCGAGCGTCTTGTTGTGAGCGAGCACCAAGGCGGGGCGGCCGGCATCGGCGATGACCTTCGCCATCGTCACGGTCTTGCCGGAACCGGTGACGCCGCGGAGGGTCTGCGACTTCATGCCCTCGCCGAGACCGTGGGTCAGCGCCTCGGACGCCCTCGGTTGATCCCCGGCGAGATCCCAGGGCAGCACGAGTTCGAACGGAGCGCGTCCGCTCGGACGGTCCGTCGGAACTTGAAGAATGTCGCTCTTGGGCACGGGCGCCTCATTCTAGAACAGATGTTCGGTGACGGCTGGAAGCTCCCCCGACTCCCCTGATTGTCGCGCACCAGCCGACTATCTGCCGCGTTTTTCCCACCAAAGCGCTATTGCGGTACCCCTGACCGCTCCCTAGCGTCACCTGTGTCTAGGAAGGGACGGCTACACCACTGGAAAAGCTTCGCGGCCTGGTATCTAGCGAGGAGGGGCAGAACCTCGTTGAGTTTGCCCTGCTCCTGCCGATTCTCCTGTACATCGTCATGGGGATCATCCAGTTCGGGTTGATCTTCGCTGTGTACGTGACCATCAACAACTCGGTCCGCGAAGCGGCTCGCTGGGGCTCCATCTACGTCTACGACAACACGGTCACCAACACGACCAATGACACCAGGCGGAACGACGGCATGGTCGACCGCATTTACATTTCGCGCGGCATCCTAGCCGTCCCGCCACGCGGTAGCGGTAACCCGAACTTCAGCACCGCGGCAACGGGAACACTCGCGGCCGCGTCGTGCCCGGTCCAGACGCCCGCGCCGGTGCTTGGCTGGTACTACGGAGCGAGCAGCTCGAACCCGGATGTAACGATCTGCTACGCGGTGCCGACCGGCGTCACGGTCAACGACCCGCGCCGCGGCTACTACATGGACATCGAGACCTGGTACCACTTGCAGGTGTTCATCCCCTTGCTCCAGCAGTTCCTCCCCGACGACCCGGTCAAGGGCGCGCCGTGGATCCGGCTGCCGGGACGCATCACGGTCGTCGTCAACTGAAAAGTGTCGTCAATAATTAACGAAGCATTGGCTAGAGTCCGCTAGCACAGCAGCACACAGAGGAGAGGGAAGACAAAGTGCAGGACGGTTCACGCCGCCGCGCGCGGCTCATTCTCATCGTTGGTGTCGCGCTCGCGCTCGTCGCGGGCGTGGGCACGTTCGTATACGCCTCGGGGGCCAAGAGCGACCAGCCGGTCGCCGTGCCCACCGTGGCGGTGCTCGTCGCGGCACGCGAGATCCCGGCCAAGACGACTCTCACCGCAGCGGACGTCAAGCTGCAGGAGTTCAACCTGGACGCGAAGCCGGCCCTCGCCATGACCACGGCCGACCAGGCCCTCGGAAAGATCACGATCCAGAGCATCAGCGTCGGCGAGCCGATCCTGCCGACGAAGTTCGCTGATCCGAAGAACCCGTCGTTCGTCGTGATCCCCGCGAGCTTCATCGGGCCCGACGGCGCGCCACTGCCGAACTCGCCGAACTACCGCGCGATGTCGATCACGGTGCCCGACCAGAACGCGGTCGGTGGCACGGTGGCGGTCGGCGACAGCGTCGACCTCGTGTTCACGATGCAGTTCGACCCGACCTTGCGCCTGCAGCGGCCGACGCCACAGCAGGGCGTCGACTTCAGCGCGAAGATCATCCTCGAGCGCCTGCCGATCCTGGCGCGGCTGGCCAGCGTCTACACCATCCGTGTCGACGCGTTGACCGCCGAGCGGATCGCGTATCTGCAGTCGTCAGGTGGTCAGATCGCGTTCCTGCTGCGTGCCCCGAAGGACGAGCGCGCCAGTGGCTCGGTCGGCGCGACGTTCGAGGACATCTACCGGACGTTCAGCATCAAGATCCCGACCAAGATCCAGTAGCGACCTAGCCGCGGGGCGCGGACCGCAAGCGCTCCCAGGCTTCGCGGACATGAGCTTTCATCGCGTCGCGGTCGCCGTCGTTCACGATGACGACGTCGGCCGCGGCGCGGAAGTCCTCCTCGCTCGCCTGCCGCGCCAAACGCATCTCAGCTTCCGCTTGCGGGAGGCCACGCGCGCGCAGCCGCTCGAGCAACAGCGCTCGCGGCGCGACCACGACCCAGATCTCATCGCACACGTTCCTTAGGTCCGACTCGAGCAGCTTGATCGCTTCGATGACCATGACGTCGTTCTCGCGCAGCATCTTGCGCGCCTCGAGGATCCGCGCGATGACGCGCGGATGCATGATCCGCTCGAGCCGTGCGAGCTTCTTCGGATCGACAAAGACCTCGGCCGCGAGCTTCGCGCGGTCGATCTCCTTGTTCTCGCCCAGCACGCCGGTGCCGAAGGTCTGGACGATCGCGCTGTAGCCGACGGTCCCGCGCGACTGCTCGTCGTGCACGATCGCGTCGGCGTCGATCACCTTGGCGCCGAGTTCGCGCAGTCTCGCGGCGACGGACGACTTGCCCGCTCCGATCGGGCCTGTCAGGCCGATGACGCGCGCGCTCACTCCTTCTCGGCCTCGCTCACGCGTGTCCACTCGTCGTACAGCTCGTGGAGCGACTTCTCGAGCGCCGCATGCTCTTCGCCGATCCGTCGCGTCTCCAAGTAGTTGCCGCTCTGGGCGATCTGGGCGACCTTCTCCGTCAGCTGCTTGAGTTGCAGCTCCATCGCCGCGATCCTTGCTTCGAGCGCTCGCGCGCCGGACACGCGCCGAATCTCCGACGCCTTCGCATTACGACGCATGGCCGGCCGGGTCCTGTCGGGGCTCGGGGTCTTCGCTCGCTCGACACGGGCACCCTCCCCTCTCCCTGTTTCGTCCTCCTGTTGGCGGGTGCCCGACTCTCGCTCGCGAAGACCCGAGCTCGCCCCGCCACCCGGCCGGCCGCGCGGGATCTGCACGAACTCGACGACTGGCGCGTCCCGCCCCGCCGCGCGCTCCCTCTGATAGGCACTCCAACCGCCCTCAAAGCGACGGAGAAGGCCGCCCGCGATCAACCAGAGCTCTGAGGCAAGTTTGTCGATGAAGTAGCGGTCATGGCTCACGAACACCAATGTGCCCTCATAGTCGGCTAGGACCGCCTCCAACTGTTCGCGCGCTGCCAAGTCGAGATGATTCGTCGGCTCGTCGAGTACGAGGAGGTTCGCGTGCCGCAGGGACAGTCGCGCGAGCGCGAGGCGGCTCCGCTCGCCACCTGAGAGGACCGACACGGCGCGTTGGACCTCATCGCCGCGGAAGAGGAACCGCGCGAGCAGGTTTCGCGCCTCTTGATCATCCATCGCGCCGGCGGAGCGCATCGCCTCGAGAACGGTCTGATCGCCGGTGAGCTCGGCCTGCGCCTGCTCCAGATACGCGACGCGCGCGGCAGGCGCGGCGCTCACGTAGCCGTCGAGCGGGGTAAGGTCGCCCACGAGCGTCCGAACGAGCGTGGTCTTTCCCGCGCCGTTCGGGCCGACCACGGCGACCCGCGCATCGCGCGGGACCCGGAGCGGACCCGTGCGCATGACCGGCTCCACGTAGCCGACCGCCAGCGCGGTCGTCTCCAGGACGGTCTCGCTGCCGAGGTCCGAGGCCTCGAGCCCCCAGCTATGACGCGTCGACTGTGTCGGAGCCTCGATGCGCTCGACGCGCGCGAGCTTCTTGCCGCGGCCGCGCGCCTCCTTCGAGCGCTGACCCGCGCCGTAACGCCGAATGAACTCCTCAGTGCGCGCGATCTCCTCGGCCTGCCGTGCATGCGCGCGCATCTGCGCGGTCTCGCGGTCGAGGCGCTGACGCGCGTAGTTCGAGTAGCCGCCACGGTACTCGACGACCGTACGATCCTCGATCGAGAGCGTCCGCGACGTCACGCGATCGAGGAACCACCGGTCATGCGATGAGATCACAGCCGTTGCGTCCTGCTCGACCAGAAAGTTTTCGAGCCACTCGAGCGCGGCGACGTCGAGATGGTTCGTCGGCTCGTCGAGGAGCAGCACGTCGGGGTCGTCGAGCAGGAGACGCGCGAGACCGAGACGCGTTCGCTCGCCACCCGAGAGCGTGGCGACCTCGCGATCGACCAGACCGCCGAGGCCGAGTCCGCCCAGGATCCGCGCGAGCGTCGCCTCGAAGTCGTACCCGCCCGCGTGCTCGAAGTGATGCTGCGCGTCGGCGTAGCGCTCGAGCGCCTCGCTATCGCCCGTCGCGATCTCGGCTTCGAAACCCTGGAGCTCGCGTTCGAGCTCGCGCAGATGCGCGGCCGCGCCCCGCGCGTGGTCGATCACGGTACCCGTCGCGTCCTCGAGGAGCTCCTGCCGCAGGAAGCCGATCCGCGTGCCGCGCGCCAAGGCGACCGCGCCGCCATCGGGCGCGTCGAGGCCCGCCGCGATGCGCAGCAGCGACGTCTTCCCCGTCCCGTTCGGCCCGACCAGGCCGACGCGGTCGCCGTGGCCGATACGCAACGACACGTCCTTCAGGACCACGCGCTCGCCGTACCACCGCGAGACGGCCTGGACCGAGAGCACGCTCATCGGGCCATCCTGCGCCCACCGGCGCGCTTCGCGGGAGCCTTCTGGCACCGCGGGCAATGGAACGTACCGCGGCCTCCGACGACGCTGCGCACGACGGCGCGCCCGCAGCGCGGGCACGGCTCGCCGGCGCGGTCGTACATCTGGAACTCACGCTGCATGCGGCCCTGGCCACCGCGGGCGTCGACGTAGTCGCGGCGCGAAGCGCCACCAAGGCGGATGCCCTTGCGGAGGACGAAGCGCAGGGCCTCGCGCAGCCGCGCGACCTCGTCGGGGCGGAGCGAGCCCGCCGTCCGCAGCGGGTGGATGCGCGCGCGCCACAGCGCCTCGATGGCGTAGATGTTCCCCACCCCGGCGATGCCACGCTGGTCGAGCAGCAGCGGCTTGATCGCGGACCTCGCCCGCAGCTGCAGGAAATCGCGCAGCCAACGCGTCGTGAAGCGCGGCGTCAGCGGCTCGATCCCCAGCACCCGATGGAGCGGCACGCCCGCCCGAGCCCGCGGGCGCTCGCCGTTCTCCGATAGATCCGCTCGGTCGACGATCGCCATGCGCCCGAACTTCCGCGTGTCAGCGAAGCGCAGGGCGGTGCCATCGGCGAAACCGATGACGGCGCGCACGAACGGGTCGTCGGGGGCGCCCGGCTCGCGGAAGAGCAGCTTTCCGGTCATGCGCAGGGAGACGATCAGCGCCTCGCCGCCCTCGAGCTCGAGGACAACGAACTTCCCGCGGCGCCCGACACCGGTGATCGCGCGTCCGACGAGACGCGCCGCGAAATGGGCGGCCGGCACGGGCTCGGTCACACGGTGCCAGAACGACTCGAAGGTCGCGATGCGCCGTCCGATGACGAGCTCGCGGAGCTGCCGCGCGATGGTCTCGACCTCGGGCAGCTCAGGCATGGGTGGCAGCGGGCTGCGGGATGCGGGTCATCTCGTCCCAGTTCGTGCCGACGCGGACGTCAACGACGAGTGGCACATCGAGCGCATAGGCCCCGGACATCTCGTCGCGAAGGATCTGCGCGGTCGCCTCGACGGCGTCGCGTGGGACCTCAACGACGAGCTCGTCGTGCACCTGCAGCATCACGCGCGCGGGCGACTCGGTCTCGGCCAGACGGTCGTACACCCGGCGCATTGCGATCTTCATGATGTCGGCCGCCGTGCCCTGGATCGGCATGTTGATGGCCATGCGCTCCGCCGCCCCGCGGATCGCCGAGTTCGGACTGGTCATGTCCGCGATGTACCGTCGACGGCCGAGCAGCGTTTCGACGTACCCCTGCTCCATACAGAACGCCTTCGTCTCGATGACGTAGCGCCGCACCTGCGCGTAGCGCTTGAAGTACTCGTCGATGAAGCGCTGCGCCTCGTCCCGCGCCATCCCCATGCGCCAGGCGAGGCCGAAATCGCTCATGCCGTAGACGATGCCGAAGTTGAGCATCTTCGCGACATCACGTTGCTCGCGGGTCACGTCCTCTTCGGACACATTGAAGCCGGCCGCGGCCGTCCTGCGGTGCACGTCGGCGCCCTCGCGGAACGCCGCGGTCAGCGCGGGATCGCCGGACATGTGCGCGAGCACGCGGAGCTCGATCTGCGAGTAGTCGGCGGCGAGCAGCAACAGATCGGCGCCGCCCGCGACGAACGCACGGCGGATGCGACGACCAAGCGGCGTGCGGATCGGGATGTTCTGGAGATTGGGGTTCCTGCTCGACAGGCGCCCCGTCGCCGCGACGGCCTGGTCGAACGTCGTGTGGAGCCGCCGCGTATCGGGATCTACGAGCGGGCCGAGGCCCTCGGCGTACGTCGAGCGCAGCTTCTCGATCTCGCGGTACTCCAGGATCTTGTCGACCACCGGATGCGCGCTGCGCAGTTCTTCGAGCACGGCCGCGTCCGTCGAATAGCCCGTGGCGGTCCGACGCCCGCGCGGCAGCTTGAGCTCCTCGAACAGGAGCGCGCCGAGCTGCTTCGGAGAGTTGATCGGGAACTCGTGACCGACCGCGTCGTAGGCCTCGCGCTCGATGCGCGCGACCTCGCGCGCGAACTCCTGACCGAGCGACTGCAGATACGGAAGGTCGACGGCGATGCCGGCTTCCTCCATCTCGACGAGGACGTCGACGAGCGGGAGCTCGAGCTCGGCGAAGAGCTTGCGCATCCCGAGCCGGTCGAGGTCAACGTCGAACAGGGCACCGAGCCGCGCCGCCGCGACCGCCCCCGCTCCCGCGCGCGCGAGGCGCTCCTCCGGGGTCGGGGTGCGGTGCGGATCCCTTCGATCCGGCGCCGGTAGCACGGGCACTTCGAGCTTGAGCCGCTCCGCCGAGAGGTCCTCGAGCGTGTGATAGCGGCGGCTCGCGTTCACGAGATACGACGCGAGCATCGTGTCCATCGTCACGCCGCGCAGCTCGGCTCCGGCGCGGCGCACCGCGCGGCGCGCGGTCTTCGCGTCGTGCGCGACCTTCGGGACCGACTCGTCGGCGAGGACCGCAGCGATCGGCGCGGGCACGCCGGAGATCGTCGAGACGTACCAAGCGTCATCGCCGACGGCGAGGCCCAGACCGAGGAGCAGCGGGTGGCGTCCGACGTCGACATCGGCGTGCACCGCAATGGATCGCGCGGCGCGGAGCCGCTCCGCAACGCCGGCGGCGTCCTCCGTTGCGACGACCGTCGTCGCAACGGCTGGAGCCGTTGTCGGCTCGGGATCGAGCCCGAGCGCGAGCTGACCCGGCCGGAACGCGGGCGGTTTCGCGGGCGCGAGGTTGCCGTCGGCGGGGGGCAGTCGCGGGATCAGGCTGCGGAACTCGAGATCGCGGAACAGCTCGAGCACGCCGGCTCGGTCGTAGTCACGGAAGCGCGCGGCCTGCACGTCCAGCGCGACTGGAAGATCGGTGACGATCGTCGCCATCTCACGGCTGCGGAACACCCGCTCCTTGTGCGCCGCCAGGTTCTCCCGAAGCTTCGGCGTGAAGCGCGTAAGGTCCGCGTACACCCCTTCGATCGAACCGTTGTCCGCGATGAGCTTGGCGGCGGTCTTCTCGCCGATGCCGGGGACGCCGGGAATGTTGTCGGTCGTATCGCCCTTGAGCGCCTTGAAGTCGACCATCTGGTCGGGGCGCAGGCCGTAGCGCTGATCGATCTGCGCTTCGTCGTACACGACGGTGTTCTGGAAGCCCATCCGTGTCGTGAACAGCTTGGTGTGCGGCGTCACGAGCTGGAGCGTGTCGAGGTCGCCCGACACGATGATGCTCTCGAGCCCGGCCGCTTCCGCCTGCCTGGCGAGCGCTCCGATGACGTCGTCGGCTTCGAATCCCGGCAAGGCGTAAATGGGCACGCCAAACTTGCCCAGCAGCTCCTTGCAGCGCTCGAACTGCGGCCGGAGCTCGTCGGGCATCGGCTTGCGCGTCGCCTTGTACGTCGCGTCGCGCTCGTGTCTGAAGGTCTTTTGCGGAAGATCGAATGCCGCGGCGATGTACTGCGGCTTGATCTCCTCGATCGCCTTGAGCAGGATCGACGCGAAGCCAAAGGTCGCGTTCGAGAGCTCGCCTTTCGTCGTCGTCAGCGGCGGTATCGCGAAGTAGCCGCGATAGATGAGCGAGTTCGAATCGACCAAGATGATGCGTTCGGGCATGTATCAAGTATGAGGACCGCGCGCGGGTGTCGTCGGGTCAGACGGATGAGCGCAGGCGGCGGTTCAGTGCGATCGCGGCAACGCCGCAGAGGATCGCGAGGGCGAGCCACAGCCACGGGTTGAGGAGCGGCGAGCGCTGCGGCGCAGACAAGGTGGACCGCGCGGCATCCTGCGGGTTGACTGCCGCGGCCGGTGCGGCGGAGGCAGCGGTCGAGGTGTCCGCGCCCTGCGCGGGCTGCGCCGTCGCCGGGCCCCGCACCACGTTGTCGGCCAACGGCGACGAGGTCGGCCTGATCGCGAACGCGGCGTTCGGCGACGCGGACGGGACCGGCGCTGGCGTTGCCGTGGCTGCGGGCTGAGCAGCGGGCGCCTGGCCCTTCGCGGCGGTGTCGCCACTCGCCTCCCGCGCGATCGTGCCGGCCGCGCCGTTCGTCGCGAGCGGTGTGATGTTGGTCGCGAGCGCGCTCGCGAGGAAGAGGAACACGGCCGCGCCGCTCGCGAGCGTCAGGAGCGTGCGCAGCGGAGCGAGCCATGCGGGTACGGTCCCGAGACGCGGCACGAGCCGGCGCGAGGGAACCGGGTCAGGGAGGGCCTGGACGAGCGCGACGGTCCCGCGCAGCTGCGCGACGTGCGCCCGGCAGACCGCGCACGCGACGAGATGCCCGTCGACCGCGGCTCGCGCGGCCGGATCGAGCGCGTCGTCGATGTATGCCGAAAGCTCGGCGTGCGGGTGCTGCAACGTCACAGACCTCCTTCCCTACTGACGACAGGGACGGCTCCGGGTTCCATCATCCGTCCGGACCTTGCCAGCCACGCGCGATCAGGACGTTACGGACCGCCAGCCGACCACGGTGGATGCGCGATTTCACCGTGCCGATCTCGACCGAGGTGATGACGGCGATCTCCTCATAGGGGAATCCCTCGACGTCGCGCAGCAGGAGCGCGGTCCGCTGCTCGGCTGGCAACGACGCGAGCGCCGTCTCCACAGCGGCGAGCGCTTCTCGGTCGCCCGCGAGCTGCGAGAGGTCAGGTCCCGGGGCGACCGGCTCCGCCCACGTCACCTCGTCATCGTCAGGTGGGTCGAGCGGAAGCTCCGGTCTGCGCTTTCGCGATCGAAGCTGGTCGAGGGCGCGGTTGGTCGCGATGCGAAAGAGCCAGGCGCGGAACGACAGGCCCTGGAACGAAGCGATGGACCGCCACGCAGAGAAGAGCGCGTCTTGAACGATGTCCTCGGCGTCCGATGTCGCTCCAACGATGCGGAGCGCATGCCGATAGAGCGCTCGCTCCTCTCGTCGCGCGAGATCCTCGAAGGCGCGCGCGTCGCCTCCGCGCGCGCGCTCGATGAGGAGTTGAATTTCGCTGTCTGGGGCGCCGCTCACGGTGCGTTCGTTGTTCCGAATGGGCTAAAGTCCCTCGCTAGCCTGGTGGAAGAGAGAAAGAAGAAGGTCGTCGTCATCGGTGAGGACGACGAGCCGATCGCGTTACTCCTGCGAGACGCCATCAGCGACGAGCCTGGATACCAGGCGGTGGTCGTCGCCGACGGAGCGCTGGTGCTCGAGACCGTTCGCCAGGTCCACGCCGACCTTCTCATCCTCGACATCATGATGCCCGGTCTGAATGGTCTCGAGGTCTACGACCGCGTGCGCGAAGACACGACCGTTCGCGACATGCCCGTGCTCTTCGTCAGCGCCAACGTCCCGCGGTTCGACCGAGAATTCAAAGCGCGAAACATCACAGCCGTGTTGACGAAGCCGTTCGACCTCAACGATCTGCTCCAGCGCGTGCGGTCGCTCTGCCCGGCGTGAGCGGTCGCCGCGCCGTCGGCGCGGCGGATGCGGCGCGGTATGCGACCCTCGCGCGCGTCGCCACGGAAGCCGCGGTGGCGGTCGGCGAGTCGATCGTGCAAACGGACGTGCGCATCGTGACACGCAAGAAGGGTCGCGCCAACTTCGCGACCGCCGCCGATCACGCCGCGGAGAAGGCGATCATCGAGCGACTTGCCGCGCACGATCCCGACGTACCGGTGCTCGCGGAGGAGAGCCCGAAGGCGGCGCTCCGGAAAGCCGAGCGCCTGTGGGTCGTCGACCCGATCGACGGCACGCTGAACTTCAGTCGCGCCATCCCCTTCTACTGCGTGGTCATCGGGTACGTCGAAGGTGGCCGGACGCGCGCAGCCGCCGTCCACGCGCCGCGGACCGGCGAGACGTTCACCGCGTCGGAGGGGCGCGGCGCGACGCGGAACGGGCTCGCGATCAGCGTCGGGTCCGTGACGAAGCTGACCGAGGCGTTCGCCGTCGCGAGCCTCGCGTTCGGCGCGACGAAACGGAAGGACTCGCGCTTCGTCGCGCTCAATTCGACGTGCGCGCGACTGCGCGTCCTGGGATCCGCGGCGCTCGAGATGTGCTACGTGGCGATGGGAACATTCGACCTCTTCGTGCACGAAGCGCTCTCGCCGTGGGACGTCGCGGCGCCGGCGCTCATCGCGCGCGAGGCGGGCGCGAGCGTGCTCTCGCTGAAGACGGGCGACGATGCGGCGTGGGACGAGCGGCAAGTCGTGATCGCGAATCCGAAGCTCGCGCGTGAGGCGTGGAAGCTCCTGAAGCGGACGTAGAATTTGGATGACGCCGGAGTGGCGAAATGGCAGGACGCGAGGGACTCAAAATCCCTTGGGCTGTAAGGCCCGTGAGGGTTCGACTCCCTCCTCCGGCACACGGTCTAAAACGCGCAATCTTCGGTTGGCGCCATGACCCGCCACCGTCGACTCGTCTAGAAGAAATCGGCGCCACACGTCCTGCTTCCGTTTGAGATGAGGCGCATCTGCGTCTGCGTAAAGGCGAGTAAGCAGCTGCCGCGACGCCGCTTTCGCAAACTCGAGCTTGTGAAGCGGGTGTTTGCGTATCGCGCGATCATCGACGCTGATCGCCCCGCGGATAGAGAACGCGCGATCCAAACGTTGAGCTAGCCACTCCAAGTGAGGCCTGCTCGCGGAATAGAAACGCGTCACAAGCCGTAGGCTTTTGTGGTTCGGATACCGCCGACGATTAGATGCGTGCCAATAGCTCAGGATCGACCCGTCTCCATCGAGTAGTCCGCGCGCGAGGGAGGCGAGATGTTGTTCAGGCACAGCGATCTCGGACAGGTGGAACGTCTTTCGGGGCATCAGTCCGACGCTCAGTAACCACGAATGCAGCTGCCGGTCGTACATAGCGACCTGGTTTGTCCACGATCCGAAGCCACCGAGCTTCCGATAGACGCGGGGCCTGCGTCCAACGGCCGCGCTGAATTGATCGATGAGCTCGAGGTCCTCCGATGTGAACGAGACGATCGGTCGGCGTGCGTCTAGGCAGCCATCCGTGGCGATGAGTCCGACCGCGTACGCCGTAGCGGCTGACCAACCCCAAGTACGCTCCTCGTTCATGAGCGCATGAGAGCGCAGCGTGAACGATTTGTCATCGCCTCGGGGTGGCTATTTTGCGCGACAAGGCGTCGCACGTTTGTGCGACGAGGTCGTCTAGAGCGGTAGCCGCACCCTTACCGTCGTCCCCTTGTCCTCGCCCGCGCTCTCGAGCTCGAGCGACCCGCCGTGCGCCTCGGCGACGAGCTTCGCGACATGAAGGCCGATCCCCATCCCCGCGAAGGTCGCGGCCTTCCCCATCCCGCGTGTGAACGCGCTGCCCAACCGCGAGAGATCGCGTTCGGGGATGCCGATGCCGTGGTCGGTGATCGCGATCTCGGCCGCGCCGTTCTGCCGCGCGAGTTGAACCGCGACCTGGCCGCCGCGCGGCGAGTACTTCACCGCATTCCCGATGAGGTTCATGAGCAGCTGGTCGATGCGCGCCTGATCACCGTCATAGGTCAACGTCTCGGGTGAGTCGATGGCGAACGAGTGTCGGCTCTCCTCGCGCGTTGCCGCGACGTAGCGCCCCACGACGTCGCGCACCTCGAGCGCGAGGTCGAACGGCGCGCGCTCCACGTCGAGCTGGCCACGACCAGCGCGCGACACCGAAAGCAGATCGCTCACCAGGCCGTTCATGCGGTCGACCTGACGCTCGATCGATTCGAGATTGCGCTCGAGGGCCTCCAGATCCATCGGCGTGCCGCGCTGTTGCGAGCGCCGCAGACGCCCGAGCTGTAGCTGCGCCAGCGCCTTGAGCGGAGTGAGCGGAGTGCGCAGCTCGTGCGAGACGATCGAAAGGAATCGCTCGCGTTCGTCGTCTACCTGCTGGAGTTGTGTGAAGAGCCGCGCGTTCAAGATCGCCACTGAGACCTGAGCGGCGAGGATCTGCGCGAGGTCACGGTCGATCTCGTCGAAGTCGCGGTCAGGATCCCGCGTGTAGATATGCAGTGCCCCGAGGAGCTCGCCTTCACGCGCGACCGACAGCGCGAGCACCTTCGCGAGCCCTTCGACTCGGATGAGACTGGGATTGCCCAGCGGCGCCGTGCGAAGATCGCGCACGACGACCGAACCGGGACGCTGGTAATGCCGCAGTGCTCGCTCGAGTGGAATGCGCTGCGACTTTGCGTACTCAGGCGATAGGCCGCTGTATCCACGGATCACAAGCGCCCTCTCGTCGGGGTCAACGATCATCAAGGCTGCGGCGTCCGCGGTGTCCAGAGACTTCGCGACATCGGCGACCCTCGAGTACAGTCGCTGGAGGTCCATGATGCCGAGCATCTCGTTCGTCACGTCGTGGAGCTTCTGCAGACGGTCGCGCATGGTCACGCCCTGAAGTATCGGTCCGAGTGGCGCCGGTCAGGCGAGCGAGCGAGGCGCTAGCTGACCTGCCCGGACACGTTGTTGACGAGATCCTGAGCGAGTCGCTGCATCGGAACGAGCCCTCCGAGCGCGCCGTGGCGACGGCGGTGATGATAGTGCTCGTCGAAGCGGCGCAGCGCACGCTCGCGTGCGGCGTCGCTGGTGTAGGCGCGGGCGTAGACGACCTCCTGCAGCAGCGTGCCGATGAGTCGCTCGACCTTGCCGTTCACCCGCGGCGTGT
>Ga0207684_10000291_pt1 | contig 71993 bp, 60 predicted proteins | sample KBSK5501metaG_FD_184342 | JGI IMG/M metagenome (GOLD analysis project Ga0207684, IMG submission 184342) | Corn, switchgrass and miscanthus rhizosphere microbial communities from Kellogg Biological Station, Michigan, USA - KBS K5-50-1 metaG... | ecosystem: Host-associated > Plants > Roots >...
GTATCCTCTTCCATGGATTCTTCATGCAGACCTCCTAATTTGGGTATGGTTCATTTGGTTAGCCCGGAGTCTTTTGGTCTCACTTGTATGTGAGTTCCCCGCTCTGGGCGAAGCCTGAGTGGCTTCTACTTGTGCTGTTGTTTTTGAAAAACGTCTATTAATTGCATCGAGGCACAACCTAAATCAGCAAGCCCCATTCCAATCCCTCGACGCAACGTAAATCCGCTAAGAAACTGTGTTTTTCTACGCAGGGCTGAACTGAAGCCGCATTATACATCAGACCGGGGTCGGCGCCAGTATGAAAAAATGGAAATATCTCCAAATTTTTGAACCTCTTTCCTCTCCCAGAGGTGGCCTCTCAATCTGAAATGGGCGCAAAAAAAGCGCTGGACCGAAGCCCAGCGCTGATTTCAACCTGCGATTTGGATTGCCTAGAACTCCAACCGAAAACCAACCTGCGCGGTAAACGGCCGGCCAACGGGTGGACCAAATCCCGGACCGTAGAGCGCGATTGGCTGGCGGAATGCGCCCGCCGAAGTCGCATTGCTCAAGGCCAGTCTACCGCCAATGTTCAGGTTTTCAATGTTGAACAAGTTATACAGCTCAGCATACGGCTTGAGCTTGAGTCTCTCACCTATGCTGAAGATCTTCGTTGCCCTGAGGTCAACGTTCAAGTAACGGCCGCTCCGTTTCCCGATGATCTGGCCGTTGTCGTCAACGATAAACCCTTCGCGCGTACTGTTGACCTTGATCTGCATGCACCCCGGCCGGTTTAACGCCTGGAGAGCGGTAGCATTGCCACGAGCGGCAAACACTGCCGCCAGGTCCGCGCCTTCACATACGCGGTCAATAGTCGTCCGTCCATCGCCGTCAACATCGAAGCCGGTGTTGATCGAGTACGGCCGCGAGCTCGCCAACTGAACGATTGGCGAAAGCTGAATTCCCAACGGCAGATCAAACACGCCGCTTCCGACAAATCGATGCCGCTCGTCGATTCGCGTCGGTCCAAACTCCTCGGGTCTGAACTGCTGCTCCGGAGTTATCGCCACCCCGTTGCCGCTATACGAAGCCGTTGGCTGTCCGCCCCACGATCGCGAGCTCGACAGCACGTAGCTTGCCTTGAACAAGAATCGCTTCACCCGTCCCTGTAGTGTCGTCGTCCAACTGTCGAACATTGAGCGATTGGTCGTCGTGAACATGTTGATCTGTTCGAGCCGCCCCGCGCCGAGTCCCGCATCAACAAACGCGCGGTCGAAGAAACGCGTGTTCGCGCCTCTCACGCACAGCGACGAGTTCGGTGTCGAGCCCGGAAACGCGGCATTGCAAATCGGCGCGATCCTCGGGTTGATGTTCTGTATGCGATTTTCGTGAATGCCAAGCGTGTGAGTAAAGTCGCTCGACAACACGTAGTCCCGGCCCAATGACTTTTGGACCCCGATTGAGAACTTCTGAACGTACGGATCAGTCATTCTCGGATCATTGATTCTGCCAAAGCCTCCGAACTCCAGATCCGCGTTCGATGCGTTAGCCGGCGGTGCAGGCAGCGGATCGACGCCGAACCTGAAGTTAGCCAATTGGCCGACTCCCACCGAATCGTTCACCAGCGCCAGAACTGTCTGGTAGATCGTCGGGTTGGTCTGCTGAGTGGCGAACAACGTCAGGTTCTGGAAGATCTGATCGTAGAAAATCCCGTACCCGCCGCGTATCACCGTTCGGCCAGCGCCCTTCGGATCCCACGCGAAACCGAGCCGAGGTTGAAACTCCTTGAATCCCGGCGTCGTGCGATTCAGGTCGCTGCCCGTGATCGCCTGAGCGCGCGGATTGTTCAGCTTCTCGAGTATCTTCATTGTGCGGTTGTTTGTTTGATCAACCAGCAGATTGATGTTGGCGTCCCACCTCAGTCCCAGGTTAAGCGTAAGCCGAGGGGAGATCTTGTAATCGTCCTGAAGGTACAACGCCAACTGATGCACTCGCGGCTGGCTCGTGTCTCCATTGCCCGTTGAAAAATTGATCGCCGACACAGCGCCGCGAGTTGCGAAGCCCTGCGGGTACGTTGCGTGATCGCTCAGGATCGTCAACGGATCATCAAAGAAAAAGATCTGATATCCGTTGGCGCCGAAGAAGAAGAATCCCCCGAGCGTTGTCGGAATATAGTTCACACCGGCCTTCAGACTGTGCGCCCCGGCCTGCCACGAGAAGTCATCACGGAATTGGTATTTTCGCACCGCGGTTTTCTGCGGCACGTTGACGTTGGCCCCGGTCTGCACCGAGGGGAACGTGATGTTCGGCTTGTCCGTAACGCTCAGGATCTCATTGACGAAATTCTGAAAATGAAACGTGAAGACATTGAGCTTCGTCGGACTGATTGCATAAGTGTGGTTGATCACGAAGCTGTGCAGATGATTGTCGTTTGTGTTGCCGCCCGTCAGATCCGACGGCACTGTGGGATCCACCTGATCGTTGGGCGAGTTGTTCTTCTGGTACGAGTACCGATAGAACATCGACTGCGTATCGCTGATCCGGTGATCGACTTTCGCGCTGCCCAGGTAGTCATTGTACGGAATCGGAATCAGATCGGTCGCGGTGACTCCGGGAATGGCTGCGATCTGGGCAACCAGATCCGTCGGGATGAGGAGGCTTTGCTGCTCCTTAAAGCGCTCGAATGCGCCAAAGAAAAACAGTTTGTCCTTGATAATGCGCCCGCCGACTGAGCCGCCAAACTCTTTTCGATCGAAGCCGGGCTTGTCGGCGTCGTCGCGTTTCTCGAAGAAGTCGCGCGCGCGCATGCTCTGGTTGCGAAAGTTGAAGAACCCCGAGCCGTGCAGTGCGTTACTTCCGGACTTGGTTACGACGTTTACCACACCGCCCACCGCGCGTCCGCTCTCGGCGGTCCAGCGATGCTGGAGCACCTGGAATTCCTGGATGCCCTCGTAGGCAAAATTCTGAAGCAGACTTCCGACGACGTTGTCCTTGTCATCGCCGCCGTCTACGTTAACGTCTAGCTGCCGCCCGTCGCCGCCACTGAACGCAATGTTACCAACACGCGTCTTGGTCGGATCAAAGCTGCCGATCGGACGAGCTTCGGGAAGGATGGTCGAGAGGTTGGCGAAAGTTCGGTTCAACAATGGAAGATTCTGAACTTCGTTTGGTGTCACGACACCGCCGATTTCAGAGCGGGTCGTCTCGATCATCGGCGCGCCGCCTTGCACCTCGATCGTTTCAGTTGCGCCGCCAGCCTTCAGCTCGAAGTTCAGAGTAGGCTTGGCGCCCACATTCACATCGAAGCCCTTCTGCACGGATCGAGAGAAGCCTTTTCCTTCGGCTGAAACTTCATAAGTGCCGGGTGCCAATTGGGTGATTGTGTACTCGCCTGTATCGCTCGTTGTTGTCGCGCGTGTTGCGCCGGTCGCGGCGTTTCTCGCCGACACTGTGGCGCCCGCCACCACGTTCCCCTGCGCATCGAGCACGCGACCCGTGATATCGCCCGTCGAAGTTTGCGCGAGCAACGGCGAAGATAGCAGACTACATAAGGTGAACAACGTTGCGAGCCTGCGTGGCAGACCCTTTAGAAATCTCATCACTACACCTCCTTGAAATCCTGACAAAGTAGACGCGTCACTTTGAATTTGAGACGCTCAATTCTCTGGTAAGATTGAATTGCCCAGAGCCGCGGGACACACGCGCGATTACACTCAACTCACATTCCAGCCCAGGCGCATCTTCCTGAGATTTACTAAGGTCAAATATAAGTTTCTTTAGGACTTACGGGAGCAAGAACTTCAATGATTTGAAGCTCGAAAGGGATGAAATTATGGATTTTTTCCGAGAACTCGGACTACTGAATCGTGTGCGACGTACTGTCGGGGACCACAATCGGAATCGGGGAGGCGTGATGATGAATCAGCAGCCATCGGTTGTTTGCTCGCATGAAAAGATTGGTGGCCGCGGCAAGCGCCGAGTCAAAGCTGGCTTCGTTGAACACCGTTATGTTCTCGGTGCACGTAACCCACGCAAAGTCTCCGTCGGTCTTAACCCAAACATCCGACGCGCTCGCGCGGAGCTTTTGTCCGCTTTCGAATATCATTTCCCAGCTCTCGCGGACGCGATTCCATCCGGTTAACAAGTCCCATCCCGGATGGACGCACCTGACCCAGTCTTCGTGCGCCCACACCTCATCCATGCGTTCGAGCAATCCTGATTCGAGCGCGCGATAAAACGCTGTGTTGGCTTCCTCGACTGAGACTTTGGTTTCGATCGTCATACGTCGCCGAAGACTATACCTCAGTCACCGCGGAATTCAAGTCGATTGAACACGACAAAGTGTTTCGTCATAGGCGCTGCGAATGCATGAATTGACAACATTCCAGCGCCCGGCTATCCTGAAGGCGACTCACACAGTGAATGCCGCAGAGGCGCCTCTCTGCGGCTATCTTTATTGAAAGGGCTCAACTTGACCTTTAACGACAGACCCATAGTTGTCATACCGTGCCGGTATAACTGGACCACTTCGTACTACGAACTGCGTGAGACATATTGCGAAGCGATCTATGCGGCGGGCGGCACACCCTTGCTTCTGCCGTTGATTCCTGAGCCCGACTACATTGAATCCGTGATGGCCCACGCTGATGCGCTCTGCTTGTCCGGGGCAGTCAACGATGTAGATCCACTTCGATACGGACACGAACCAAAACCGAAACTCGGACCGGTGGTACCGCGGCGCGACGAGACCGACATGATGTTGCTCGCGGCGGCCGAAGCTCGGCGGCTTCCGGTGCTGGCGATTTGTTTCGGCATTCAATCGCTGAATGTGTATCGCGGCGGCACGCTGATTCAAGACATCGACAGCGAGGTGAAAGATCCGCTCAAACACATGCAAGGCGATGTGTTCACTCGCCGCTCGCACTCGATCAACGTCACCGAAGATTCGCTCATCGCAAAACTCGCCGATTCGACTCACACCGCGGTGAACAGTCATCATCACCAGGCCATCGACATCGTAGGACGCGATCTGGAGCCGATAGCGTGGGCGCGCGACGGCGTGATTGAAGCGGTCATCAACACGAAGCCCGAACAGTTCGTGCTGGGCGTGCAGTGGCACCCTGAAGTCGGGTGGCAAACCGATGATCTTTCGCAAGCACTGTTTGGTCATTTCATTGCCGTGGCGCGCGAGCGTTCGATGTCGCGAGCGGCTGATGCGGTAAGTGCAAACAGCTAGCGCTCCCTATCGTCGATGCACCAATGCGCAGAAGAGACAAACTCACCCTCGCGACTCTGTGCGCCGGACACTTCGTCAACGATTCCTATTCCAGCATCATCTATCCGTTGCTTCCGCTGATTAAGATCAAGCTCGGGCTTACGCCGGCCCAGGTGTTCTGGCTCGCGCCGCTGTATGCGATCTCGTCTTCGCTGATGCAACCGGTCTACGGTTTCATCTCCGATCGTTACGCGCGAAGATTTTTTGCCGTCTTCGGCCCAACCATCACCGGAATCTTCGTATCGCTGATCGGGCTCGCGCCGTCCTATGGAATCCTGATTGTTCTGCTGGTAGCGGGTGGCATCGGCATCGGCTCGTTCCATCCGCAAGCCGCCGCAATGGCCGTGAGGGCCGCAAGCGACCGGCGCCGCGTAGGTATGGCTCTCTTCTCAGCCCTCGGCACGCTTGGATTCGCGGTGGGCCCGTTAGTGATCACGCGAGTTGTTGCCGCGTACGGCCTCGAGCATTCGTATTACATCATCGGAACCGGCCTGGTGATGTCAGCCATACTCTATCGCGTTTGTCCGCCACTCCCGGCCCACGTCTCATCCACGCCCGGTGTCGAGAAAATCAAGTGGCAGCTACTCGCCGCTTTGCGTCCCGCATGGAAGCCGCTGCTGCTGCTCTATCTCATCACCGTCATCCGCTCAGGATTGCAGATGACGACTAATAATTACCTGCCGTTCCTGCTCGAGTCCCGCGGCTACGGGCTCACCGATACCGGCAATATGCTCACTGTGTTTTTGCTGCTTGGCGGACTGGGTGGAATCGCCGGTGGTTTCACCGCTGAACGGTTCTCAGGACGCGCGGTGACTTTGTATACAGGAATTCTTGCGGGGCCCTTGATGATAGGCGCGTTCGCATTGTCTGGTCCGTTGAGCATCATATGCCTGGGACTCGGAGGGTTCATGCTGTTGTCGACGATTCCCGTGATCGTCGCGATGGCGCAGGAATTAGTGCCCGGTCAAACAAGCACGGTTTCGGCCTTGATGATGGGAGCGGCGTGGGGCGTCGGCGCTCTCGCTCCGCAGGCGCTGTCGAATTTCGTGCCGGCATACGGATTCAGCAAGGTGCTGATCTTCGCTTCGGCGTTCACGATGGTGAGCGCCGTGCTGGCGTTCTTTCTTCCGCGCGAAGAGCATCACCATCGCACCGTCGTCGAAGCTGATCTCGCAGTCGCAACCGCGACGGGTGACTGATCCAACTCCCAATTCCCACGCCCGATGATCAACCTCTCAAACAAAGTCGCGATCGTCACCGGCGCTTCGCGAGGCATCGGCGCGGCAACGGCGATCCTGTTCGCGAAGGCCGGAATCCGCGCCGTGGTCATCAACTACATTCGCGACCGCGTTGCTGCCCAACAGGTAGCCGCTGAATGTGAGTCGTTCGGCGCCGAGGCCTTTCCAATTCGCGCCGATGTCTCGCGAGTCGCCGCCGTCGATCGGATGATCGAGAAAACTGTTGCTCGCTTCGGCCAACTGGACATTCTGGTCGCCAACGCTGGCATCTGGAAGCAAGCACCGATTGAACAGATGACCGAGACCGAGTGGGACGAAACGATTGATATCAACCTCAAGTCAATGTACGCCTGCTGTCATTCGGCTGGTCGCGTGATGATTCCAAAGCATCGCGGAACGCTAATTCTCGTGTCATCAACCGCCGGCCAGCGAGGCGAGCCGTTTCATTCCCATTATGCTGCATCGAAGGGCGCAATCATCTCGATGGTCAAGTCGCTTGCCGCCGAGCTCGGCCCTCGCGGCATCACAGTAAATTGCGTAGCGCCCGGATGGGTTGCTACTGATATGACGAGCGATGCGTTGAACGATCCGAAGGAGCGCCGCAAGATTCGCGAGTTGATCCCGCTTGGCCGCGTTGCGGCGCCTGAAGAAATCGCCGGCCCGATTCTGTTTCTTGCGTCGAACCTTGCGAGTCACGTAAACGGCGAAGTGCTCAACGTAAACGGCGGCTCGGTGTTATGCGGGTGATCTGATCAAGTAAGGGTTCTTGCCACGACGACACGAAGACTCTAAGTCGCACGCTTGGTGGTCCTTTGTGCCTTAGTGGCCTGGTGGCGAATCTCAGTGATCAAGATTGGACTCGAAATACTCCTCGAATCGAAGCTCAATCTGCTGCAAGGCGCGCGAGTCGGGCTCATCGTCAATCCCGCGTCGATCGACTCGCACTTTCGTCACGCCGCCGATCTCTTTGACCAACATCCGCAAATCAATCTCACTGCCTTGTTCGGTCCGCAGCACGGCATTCGCGGTGAAACTCAGGACAACATGATCGAGTGGCAGTCGTTTCGCGATAAGCGAACCGGCTTGCCCGCTTATTCACTCTACGGCGAGACTCGCAAGCCCACTCCCGAAATGCTTGCCGATGTCGATGTCCTTGTATTCGACATCCAGGAAGTCGGCACTCGCGTGTATACATTTGTCTATACGATGGCGCTCGCGATGGAAGCGGCGCGCCAGTGTGGCAAGCGATTCGTGGTTCTCGACCGGCCCAATCCAATCAACGGAGTTCAAATCGAAGGCAACATACTCGAGCCCGAGTTTAAGTCTTTTGTCGGTATGTACCCAATCCCTATGCGTCACGGCATGACAATCGGCGAACTGGCGTTGATGTTCAATCGCGAGTTCGGAATCGGCTGCGATCTCGAGGTGGTTCAAATAGAAGGCTGGCGCCGAGAGATGTGGTTCGAAGACGCCGCGCTCCCCTGGGCCATGCCTTCGCCGAACATGCCGACGATAGATACCGCGGCGGTATATCCAGGCTCGGTGATGATTGAAGGAACAAACATCTCAGAAGGCCGCGGGACGACTCGGCCATTCGAGATAATCGGCGCGCCCTTCATCGACCCCGAAGAGTTGTCCGCAGCACTGACGACCTCAAACTTGCCTGGCGCTATATTTCGCTCGATTCGTTTCCAACCAACGTTTCACAAGTTCGAGGGCGAGCTATGCGGGGGTATTCAGATTCACGTCACCGATCGAGACGCGTTCAAGCCCGTGATCACTGGCGTTGCAATCATCAGCGCGATTCGCCGGCTATATCCAGATGGCTTCGAATGGAAGCAGCCGCCTTACGAGTATGTCCACGACAAGCTGCCGTTTGATGTGATCAACGGAAGCTCACGGCTTCGCGAACAGACTGAATCGAACGTCGCATTATCAGAGATCGAAGAAAGTTGGCGAGACGGTCTGAGCGAATTCGCCGAGCGGCGTGAAACCTATCTTCTTTATGACAGGACTCAATAGAACACGGACGACGCGGATTGAGCCGATTCGATCTGATCAGTGCAGAACCCGTCGAATCCGTTCCATCCGTGGTCTATAATCCCGGATATGGAAACTCTCGAAGAACTTCTCGTCCGAGCCGAGCAATCTCACGGGCACATGTGCGCAGGCCAGGTGCTCGGCGTGAGGATGGCGATGCTCGGATGTGAGACTGTCGGGATCGCGGACCCACTCGGCGCTGATCAAAAGAAGTTGATCGTCTTTGTCGAGATCGACCGCTGTGCCGCCGATGCGGTGAATACCGTCACCGGCTGCCGGCTCGGCAAACGAACGTTGAAGTACTACGACTACGGCAAGCTCGCGGCGACGTTCCTGAATGTGAAGACCGGCGACGCGGTGCGAGTCGTTGCCCTCGATTCTTCGCGTGAAGCGGCTGACTGCGCCTTTCCTGAAATCGCAAACAAATACCAACGCCAGCTCCAGGCTTACAAGCTGTTACCCGAGGAAGAACTCTTCAAAGTAGAACGAGTTCGAGTGGAGTTGCCGCCTCAGGATCAGCCTGGAAGGCCGGTTTCAAGGGTTCAGTGTGATGAATGCGGCGAGGGAATCAACGATCGCCGCGAAGTCTTACGCGAAGGCCGAACGCTTTGCCGCGCATGCGCCGGAGAAGCCTACTACTCGAGAATCACCTGACTCTAAGCCTGAACGGGCACTACTCCCAGCGCAGCTTGAAGGGCGTCAATCACCAACTCTTTCACTTCAGAGAGTTCACCCTTTACTCGACACCCCGCCGCGTTTCGATGCCCGCCGCCTCCGAACAACTCGGCGACTTTGGCTACGTTGTTCTTGCCCTTTGATCGAAGGCTCACTCGCCACGCGCCCGGCGCAAGCTCCTTGAAAAACGCGACAGCTTCCACGTCGCCGATCGACAGAGCCTGATTCACAATTCCGTCCGCGTCCTCTTCCTCGGCGTCGGCTACGTACATGGTTGCGCGGTCCATCGTGATCCAGGCGATGCGGCCCGATTCGTCGCGCTCGATGTTAGAAAGCACAAGGCCCAACAGCCTGACCTTCGAAAACGAACTTGAATAGAACAGCGCTTCGGAAATTCGAGCGGGCTCGACTCCTCGCCGCACAAGCTCGGACGCAATCTTGAGCGTTCGCTCAGTGGTGTTCGAGAAGTGAAAACTCCCTGTGTCCGTCAGCAAAGCCGTGTAGATGCACTCGGCGATTTCCTTAGTCACCTCGACGCCCAACGCCTTGCACAGGTTATAGATCATCTCGCCCACGGCGGCGGCGGTCGAATCGATCCAGTTAATATCGCCGAACGGAACCGTGGTCGAATGATGATCGATGTTGACTACGAATTGATCTTTCAGGCTTGGAAGGCCAGGCCGATCGACGTCGCTACACTCAATAATGAACGCCGCATCGTAGGTGTCGGTCACATCTTCCTGCACCGTGACGTAATCAGATCCGGGAAGCACGTGATACGAAGGAGGCACCCGGTCGTGCAACACCACTTCGGCGTCTTTGCCCAGGGACTTGAGCATCCAATAGAGCGCCAGTCCGGAACCCAATCCATCACCATCGGGTCTGATGTGCGACGTGATCATGAATCGCTGCTTTTGTTCTATGAGCTGTACAACCTGGTCTAACATGATGTGAAAAAGCGGAAGCCCTATATTTCGGTTTCGACGGTTGCGTTCGGATTGTCCGCGAGTTCGCTTGGCTCCTGCGCCTTTGCTACCTCCTGACTAAGTAACTCTTCGATTCTGGCAGCCCTCAAATCGGTATCATCGTATACAAAGTGCAAATCGGGCGTCCTTTTCATTCTGAGTACGATGCCAAGCTGATTCCGGATGAAACCGGCGGCGTGTTTGAGCGCCGTCATCGATTCCCTGACCTCGTCTTCAGTCCCGAGCACGCTCACGTAAACTTTGGCGGTACGCAGGTCGGCGCTGACCTTCGCTTCGGTGACGGTGACGAAGCCAACCTTTGGGTCTTCGACCTCACCTGCGATGATCAAACTCAGTTCTTCTCTGATCTGTTCTGCGAGCCGCTCGGCTCTTCTCCCGGGCATACGTCCCTCTGTCAGCTTTCGAGGCCTCAATCAAACTGATTATGCTAATAGCAATCCCGGCAACATGCAACCAAAAGCATTCTGTGTTTCAGTGAGGATGGTGTCGGGCAGAGGCAACAGAGTGAGGAACTGGTCGTTATGACAGGGCGGCCCTCAAGTGACCGCCCTGTTCTTCAATCAAAATCAGCCTGCATCATTTCTCATCAAGCTTGCGGCCGGCATTCAAATTATCGAAATTCATGATCGCATTGAGCACCAGGAAGTAACTCCCCTGGGTCTCGCCGCGCCAGATCGGGTTGTTCGAAAACACCACCACGTGACCATTGCCAACCGGAACATCAATCACCGCCGGATGCTGAGCGATCTCCGCCCCGCCATCCAACAAACCCGACACCAGCAGATCGCGAGCGTCACCGTATCGCAACACGACTCGCGGCCGGTACTGCGGCGGTATGATGCCGATCCCGTTGCGGCGCTGCTCGTCGGTCACGGGCACCGCTTGCCAGGTTTCGACTTTAGGATCTTCCGGCGCTTCGACCACGCTCCTCGCTTGCGGCGTGTCCGGATCATCCGCCGTGCCGCGCCCCGTTGGCCGCTCGCGATCCTCGGCGGAGCGTCGACGTCCGCGTCCGCCGCCCACCAAGTTGCTCACGTTGAAGATCGGCCCCTCGTAGCTGTATATCGAAAGCGAGTCGCCGTATCCGTATGCGATGGGACTCGCTGAATCGACGAACTTCGAACGCAATATGCTGCCGGTGACTTTCAATCGCTGCGGCGGAGAAATCGAAACGCCCGGCGTGAATCCAAGTGTCACCGCGAAATTCGCGGTGTCCATCACGCTTACGAGCAAGCCGCCCTTCTCAACGAAGCTTTTCAGATTGGCGACGCCCGTCCATCCCAGACCCGGACGCATATCATCCGTCTCATCGGTCTTGCCGAGATTCGGTGTAAGCGATGTGACTTTCCACGGCAGCGGATTCCCCCACATCGGCATGCCTTCGATGATCGCCATCGGATTGCCGCGCCCGACCGGCGCGAACAGGATCACATCGTATTTCGCTCGCAGGTTGCTCTCCTTCGCGACGTCCTGGGTGCTGATGTAATCGAACGGCACCTTGACCTTGTCGAGCGCCATTCGCCACCAGCCTTCGTCCTGAGTGCCAAGCCACGTGTGCATCATCGCGATTCTCGCGGCTTTTATCGCGTGAGTCTTGACCGAAGGCGCCGCTTGAACCGCAAGCACCTGAAACCCAAGCTCGGAAGCCGCGCGTTCGAGATCCGGGCCGCTGACGTTTCGGATGATGAACGACCCGCGATTGAATTTCTGTCCCAACACTTCGAACGAATCTTCGGCGGCTTCCATCGCGGCTTCTTTGAAGCGGTATCGAAGAGTTGCCAGCGCGTTGTCGGTGTTGTGATTGATGATGTAGATCGACCCGCTCCCTTTCATTCCTCCGGGCGCGCGCACGTCGCCGTTGACTCGCTCCATCGGCGCTTCCAGGACCTTGATGTCGGTGACTCGCACGACCTGAACATTGCCAAGCTCGCCAAACGTCCACGCGGTGTCGTCGTAGATCTGCTTCTGCGGATCGTTCGGGCTCCAGTATTGATAATCGAGAAGCATATCGGCGATCCGGCTGTAAGGCTGATCCATTCGCACGATGTAGCTGCCTGCCGGGAACTGGCGCTGCTCGGTCTCGGGAGGCTTCTTCGGATCGGCTGCCGGTTTGGCATCAGCCGGAGTTGCAGCAGCGTTGCCTGCGGGCGGCGGTGTTTTCTTCTTCTTAACCGTGACGGTGAACGCCGCGGTTGCGCGAGAAATCTCACACCCCTGAAGCTGAAGCGTTCGGAGCAACTCGGCCTGGCCGCCCGGCCGCGGATCGTCTCCGGGCAACACGTACGCCGCCGGCCCGGAAGATTTCGGTTTTTCGATCGAGCGTTTGCTCTTCAAATAAAAATTGTGCAGGAAGAGTTTGTTGTTCGCGCTGAAATACGAAAGCGCGGTCAACAGTCCCGTCTGCTCATAGTTGTTGTTGTTGCGCTGAGACCATTTCGTTTTCGGAAGCGGCGGGTTCTGGCGATACCACGTCCGCGAATACTCATTCGGGGACAGCGTTCGCTCGACTGTGTCGGCGCCGCCATTTCCAAAAGTCTCATACAAGCGGCTGATCCCGTTGTGAGTCGCGGCAATGAACATCAGGTAACCCGGCGACCACGTATCGAACGTGCCGTGAGTGAACACGCCTGGCATGCCGAACTTGGTCATCTCCGAAATGTTGTTCCATCCCATCAACTGCCACTCATCGGTCAGGATTGGATCGAGCCACGCGTTGTAAGGTTCGTCGCCGACGGTATTGTCGTACAAATAAGGAACCGATTCGTGAAGATCATGAAGCACCTGGGCCTTCCAGTTCATGAAAGCCTTCGCGACGTTCTGAGTCAGCTTGAGCGTCATTCCCATCGCGTCGCGATTGTTGTCGTGCGCGACGTAGTGACCCCAGTAGATTAGCTGTGGCCAGTTCTCGTTCGGATGCGCGAGATGCCAGTTGTAGATATCGACTTGCCGGTCGCGTCCATCGACTTCGACGATCGGAGTGATGAGCGTTATCACGCCGTCACGAATCGCTTTGATGTACGGGCTCTCATCCACTGCGAGGCGATAGGCCAATTCCATCAGCGCGGTTGGCGCGCCTGTTTCGGGCGAGTGAATCGTACCGGTGATGTAATAGATCGGTGTCGAAGCCGCTACGAGCCGGTCCGCTTCGGCATCGTCCATGTTGATCGTGCGTGGATCGGCGAGCTTCGCGAGCCGCGCGCGATTCTCTTCGAGCTTCGACATATTAGCTTCGGAGCTGACGGCGACGGCGATCATCTCGCGGCCCTCTTCGGTTGTGCCGATCGAATAGACCTTCACACGAGGGCTGGCCTTCTCGAGCATTCGCATGTACTTGTAGACGTCGGCCGAATAGGGGAGCTTGCCCGGAGCTCCGGCGATGTCGCCGATCACGGCTTTGGGTGTCGGCACTGTTTTTGACGCGGGCAAATAATCCACGAGCGGCGAGCTGAAGAACGTCTCCGTGGTGTATTCGCGAATCTTCTTTGTGTACTCTTCGTCGATTGGTTGATTCGGATCGCGGCCTGGTTTGATCGAAGTAGCGGCTGCGGCAGCCTTCTGTTGCCGGCCGCCTGCGCTGACGGTTGAACTCAAAATAGAGACAATTGAAACCAATAAAACAAAAGCGATTGAAAAGCGTCTGAACATTTTCTCTCCCGCGAGGAGACAATGGATGATAAGCGAATCCGCCCGCTTCATTATCCGTTCCTCTCTGCTGTGATTGGTATCAGTGAGTGTTTCACTGTTGCGGCGCATCGTAGCAAAGCGATATCGCAAACGGCAAGTTGCGGCCCTTAAGCGCCGCCATACATCAGCGTAACCGCACTTCAGTTGAATTGATGATGAGGGATCTGGAAGAGAGTGACAAGATGGCTGTTTGATCGCCGGAGTCACCGGCCGTCATGCCTGGCTGGGGCGCGAGCGCACTCTGACACTCGCGCCCCGGAATACGTTAAGATCCAATCTGCTTACTGCTGCTTCTCCTTCTCCTTCCTCTTCTTCGCAGTAGCGATCACTTGCTTTACTCGCGCGCGAAGGGATTTTGCTTTTGCGTTGGCCGTTCCCTTGAAAGAGCTCATCGTCGTTTGAGCAAGTTGCAACGATTCGCCCTCGAGCTTCCTAACCGAGTATCTTTCGGGCGTTCTGTAGTAGAGCATTGCTCGAAGGTTTTCGCCTTGTTTCGCCGTCAGCTTGCCGAGACTTCTGAACCGAGGCTTGGTGCCGGAGAAAAAAGTCTCCTGGAACCACTCATCGGAAATCGGGTCGTGCCAGCTAATGTAGCCTCCCTTCAAAACCTGCCGCGGAGCTTTGATGGCGCCGGTGAAGCTGTATCTAACACTCGGGGAGGCGACGGGATCGAAGTAATTAGGAGTGTAGAAATCGGAGACCAGAATTCCGTTGACTCGGTACGCGAAGGGAGTGTCTTCACTTGGATCGCACACCTCGACTAAAAACTCGACGCGTCCCTGGCCGGGCTTGGGCGACTGGCCCACCATCATTCGATTTCCGAAGGGATCGACCAGCATCTCGAGCACCTCGTGGCTCGCAGTGAGTCCCCAGCCACTATCGAACCTGACCAGAGCGAACGGCTGACCCTCCTTGTCCTCGTGAATGCCCGCGGCGTCCCCCAGGTCTTCTTCGGTGACGATGATCGGCCAGTATCCGATCGGAACGTCGTCAAGATCGGGGAAGGTGTCGATCGTAGCTTTCACCTCCCAGATGGGCGCCAGGTCTCTGGTAGCCTGCTTCTGAAGCGCCGCCCCCACACGCGAGAGCGCGGACGCGGACACTCTTTTTGTTTCAGACACTAAAGCGAGTTGACGTATCAGCATATATTCTCCTTTTCACGGTTGTGCGAGTCTGACGCTCGCGGTTGCGCCTCCGCGTCATTGAGTCTTCCGAGTCTTTGCCCGGAGGCCAAAACGATATTGTTATTTGCTTCGCTGACCCGACAGGTCGATACGCTTCCAACCGCGCCGATTCTAATTCATTCCCGCTGGTTTGTAATGTCGATCAGCGTGATAACATTTCAGCGAAAGGAATCGTTATTAATCAGGTTATTTCTTTTGCGATCACCCGCTGCTGTAGAATTGCATTCCTCTCTAAGCATGACGTAAAGGCGACCCGGCCTTTTCGGAAAGTCTCGAGCGCCGGGCCTCGGTTGAGGATCAGCAGATGTTGATCATTCCAGCGATTGATTTGAAGAACGGCCGGTGCGTCCGATTGATTGAAGGACGCGAGGCGAGCGCAAAGGTCTACGATCGCGATCCGATCGAAGTGGCTCGCTCCTATGAGGCCGCCGGCGCGACACTGATCCACGTCGTTGATCTTGATGCGGCGTTTCTTGAATCACAGTCTTCGAATCGCGAGATCATCCGCGAGATCGCTCGAGCCGTAACCATACCGATCGAAGCCGGAGGCGGCGTTCGCAGCTTATCCGATATTGAATATTTGGTCGCGGACGTGGGCGCTCGTTACGTTGTAGTTGGCACACTCGCCGCAGAGAACCCGAATGCGCTCATCGAAGCGGTCAACCGGTTTGGCGATTCGATCGTGGCGGGCATCGATGCGCGCGAGAATAGAGTCGCCGTGCGAGGATGGACCGGCGAAACAACGATCGAAGCGATCGAGCTCGCCAGACGCGTCGCGGAAATCGGCGTCCGGCGAATCATTTACACCGACATAACCCGAGACGGAAAACTCGAAGGACCTAACTTCGATATGACGCGGCGGATCGCCGAAGCCTCCGCGATCAAGGTGACCGCATCGGGAGGCGTCGGGTCCCTCGAGGACCTGGATCGTCTGTGCGAGATTGAATCGTTTGGCGTAGACTCGGTGATCATCGGAAAAGCTCTTTACGAGGCCCGATTCACACTTGAAGCGGCGCTTGCGCGGGTTAAGCGCTCGAACCCTTCGTGAGGCGTTATGTTTGAAAGCATTAAACGATTCTTCTCTAGCGCTCCCGATGATCCTAACGGCGAGCCTCCGGAAACCTGGGATGATCGCGATGCCGGAATACCTGTTCCGGTCCGTAGAAATCCTCCCGATCACGGCTCGTCAGTCGCAGTAGCCGAGCCCGATGAAGATGAATAAGGAAGTGACGGAAAGCCGGTAGTCTGATATTCCTGTGTTGCTTCGATTTCAGCACAAGAACGTTCGGAGTTCCGCCTAATTAAGGAGTCTGTCGGAAGAAGAGTTTTTCTCTGCGTAACTCAGCGCACTCTGCGTCTCTGCGGTGAATTTGCCCGAACATAGCTCACCGCAGAGGCGCCGAGAACGCAGAGAACGCGCAGAGTTCTTTTTCCAACTGGCTCCTAAAGGCCGAACTAAGAACGTCACGCGAAACTGGCTCTAGCAGCCAGTTACAGAGTTGCAAGCACGTGCAGCGCGTCGATATGTTGGCCAAGCGAATCATTCCCTGCCTGGACGTTGACCGCGGCCGCGTGGTCAAAGGGATCCGGTTCGTCGATCTGATTGATGCCGGCGATCCCGTGGAACAAGCGCGCCGCTACGATTGCGAAGGCGCGGATGAGCTGGTCTTTCTGGACATCACCGCTTCGTTCGAGAGCCGCGAGCTGGTGCGAGACATGGCGCGCCGCGTCGCGGATTCGATCTTCATACCATTCACGGTGGGCGGAGGCATTCGTACGATTGAAGACATTCGAGCGATGCTGGCCTCAGGCGCGGACAAGATCTCGATCAACACCGCCGCCTTGAATGATCCGTCGCTGATCTCAGACGGATCGAAGTCATTCGGCTCCCAGGCGATCGTGGTTGCAATCGACGCCCGCCGTATAAGGAACGAAACGGCGAGGGGGCGAGGGGGCGAAGGGGAGAGGGTCGCCCCTTCGCTCCCTCTCCCCGTCGCCCTGTCTTCGCGCTGGGAGGTCTACACGCACGGGGGACGCAGTGCGACCGGCGTCGACGTAATCGACTGGGCTCGAAAAGCCGAAGAGCTCGGCGCCGGAGAGATTCTGTTGACGAGCATGGATCGGGACGGCACGCGCGATGGCTACGACATCGAGTTGACCCTCGCGGTGGCCGATGCCGTTTCGGTTCCTGTTATCGCATCCGGAGGAGCCGGCACGCTCGAACATTTGCGCGAGGCTCTGGATGAAGGCAAAGCGTCCGCGGTGCTCGCCGCCTCGATATTTCACTTTGGCGAGTTCACCATTAGCGCAGCAAAGGATTATCTGCGATCGCGCGGATTGCCGATGAGGTGACCGAAGATGGACAACTCAATCAGCAGCGTTCTGAACTTCGATGAACGCGGACTCGTGCCTGCCGTCGTGCAGCATGCCGCAACTGGCGAAGTGCTTATGCTCGCCTACATGAACTTTGAGTCGGTGGCAAAGACGATTGAAACCGGCGAGACATGGTTTTGGAGCCGTTCGCGCGGTGCCCTCTGGCACAAAGGCGAAACCTCCGGGAACACTCAGCGAGTCGTTTCGATCGAGATCGATTGCGACGGCGACACGCTGCTGATTCGAGTCGAGCCACGCGGCCCCGCTTGCCATACAGGCGAACGCACGTGCTTCTTCCGCTCTCTTTGACTTCGGTAAAAACTTCACGGCCCGCGTGTAGTTTTCTCTCCAGGGAACCGGCTGAAAATAAAGCAACGCTCGGTTTCCTCGGTTTCTAAACTCAACTTGCCAAGGCACGGACATTGCTGAAATGAACGGCGTCACCCGGAAGGATCACGTCGTGGTGTATCCGAGCGGCGGCAACTTTAGTTGTAGCGGTCACCCAATACACGAAAAAACCGCGTTGAACGAAACTCAGTTTGAACACCAGTCATCTTTGAACCTCCCCCATATCCATTACCTGGAGGACGCATGAGAAAGTTGTTTGTAACAGGCGTTTTGACTTTGGCGATCTCGTCATTCGGTTTTGCCGCGCAAGCCGACAAATCAACCCAATCAACGGCTAAGGCCAACGCAAACGCGAACGCAAAAGCCGGGGCTAATGCGAACGCCCAATCGTCCAGCATCACGCTCGATTCCGGCTCCGAGATCAGCGCGGAGATGACGTCCGCGCTTGATCTAAAAAAGGCCAAGCCCGGCGACTCGTTCAAGCTGAAGACCAGCAAGCCAGTGAAGAGCCAGGGTAAGGAAATAATTAGCAAGGGTTCGACGATCACGGGTCACGTTCAGCAAGTGACAACCGTAGACAAGACCACGCAGGCCACGCTGGTCTTCGATCAACTCCAGGATAAAAAGACTCAGGCGACTTCGTCGTTGTCCGCAGTTGTAACGGCCATCGCGAAACCTGTGACGGCTACGGCGATGGCGCAGGAAGATACGATGACGAGCGTCGCGCCGAATATGAGCACTCGAAGTCAACCGCGAAGCTCGCAGCAGCAGGGCTCGCAACAAAGCGGCGGGTTGCTTGGCGGTGTCACGCAGACCGTCGGCGGTGTGAGTCAGGGAGTTACGCAGACGGTTGGCGGCGCGACACAGCCGGTGATTGGCGCGACTGGTCAACTCGGCTCAACCGTGAACTCCACAGCCGGCGCCTCGCTCAGCACGGCCGGCGGGCTCATTCAAATAACGAATGACACGGCCACAAGCACGACTTCCGGGTCCACGCTGACGATGGCAAACAAGAACGCAAAGCTCGAAAGCGGTACGCAATTCCTGCTTCAAACAACTTCGGCATTGACGATAACCAGGCCGGCAAAGCAGCAGTGAGTCAAAGAGGGGAGACCGACGACACGGCGCCTGTCGGAAATGCTCGCCACTAAGACGCGAAGACACCAGGCAGCACGAAGTTTGCTGCTTCGTGTCCTCGTGTCTTAGTGGCAAATCATTTGTTTATCCGACCAACGGCAGCCACTTCGGCGTTCGGCCGCCTATCGAACTCTGTAGAGATCCGCCGTACCAACTTCAACTCCCATCAGCTTGAGATAAAAGAAAAGTTGATACTTGTGATTGATCAGGTGCTCGAGGTTTCCGAGCAATACCGTCATCACCGCCTCACGCTGTCGCGTAAGAACCGTCGGAATGCGCCGAGCCAGATCGTCATCGCCGATCAGCGCAAAGCCTTCCCTTATGCACTTCGAATACTCGGTGATCCGCGTGCGAGCTTCCTCGATTCCACAACAGTGATTCACTGGCCGTTCTTTCAAGCTCGCAAAGTGCGCGAGTCCTTCCGGATTCATCGCGTATAACGCAGCGCAGAAACCCGCCAGGCATTCGAGCAAATGGCCGAGCAAATCGCATACGCCGAGCGTTCCCGGCAGCGGCTTCCATTCAAGTTTGTCCGCGGGGATCAGCGTGATCAGATGTTCGGTGCGCTCGATTTCCTCTTCGAGTTTTGAGAGCAATAGCTCTGCAAGGTAATGGGATTCGCGGGTCATTCTTTGCTCGACAGATGCTCTTTGATCTTCGTCGTCCATCCGGACACTGTCCTGACCAGAGAAAACTCGCCTTCGATGGATCGCGTGAATCGCGGGCTCAGTGAGGGCAGGATAGGGACGCTGAATTCCGTTTCGAGCGTGTACTGAACATCGAAGCCGCCGGAGATGATCCTCCAGGCAACGCCAGGCAGCGCCGTCAGGTCTACCGTGCACGGCAATTCGAACCAAGTGCTTGCGTGCGCAGGTACCGCGATCTCGCGATCGTATTTGCCATCCGCTGCCTGCTTGTCATTCAGCTTCAAACGATAGCTCAAGTCTTTGACGTTGAACCCAGGACCCGGGTTCTCAATTTCCATCAGAAGCCGTGTGTCCGCCGTGCACTTCGCCCAGTCGACTTGCTCGACGGTAACTCCCTTCAAGTGAACATCAGGCTTCCTCGGCGCATCGACTTGAGCATTCGTGGTGAGCGTCGCAAGAAACAAAACGATCACGGCACACAACGTGATTCGTTGAGCGCAGTAAGTAACACAAAAGAACGCAGACGATCCCGCCTGCGTTCTTTCACGAACATGATGTTTCAACAACCTACACATCGAAGTACATCTGGAACTCGAGCGGGTGAGGCCGCATTCGAATTGGATCGACTTCTTTCGTTCGTTTGTAGTTTATCCAACGCTCGATCAGTGCCTCGGTGAACACATCACCCTTGAGCATGAAATCGTGATCGGCTTCGAGCGCATCGAGCGCGCGATCAAGCGAGCCCGGCAACGTCGGCACGTCTTTCAGCTCTTCGGGCGACAGATCGTAGATGTCCTTGTCGAGCGGTTCACCCGGATCGATGCGATTCTGAACCCCGTCAAGTCCCGCCATCATCATCGCCGCGAACGCGAGATATGGATTGCAAGACGGATCAGGAAAGCGAATCTCGAGCCGCTTGGCCGACGGTGAAGCCGAATACATCGGTATGCGAATCGCCGCCGAACGATTGCGCCGTGAATACGCCAGGTTCACCGGAGCTTCGTAGCCCGGCACCAGCCGCTTGTAGCTGTTCGTAGTCGGCGCAGCAAGCGCCGCAATCGCCGCCGCGTGCTTCAAGATCCCGCCCGCGTAGTGCAACGCCATCTCGGAAATGCCCGCGTACTTGTCGCCGGCAAAAAGCGGCTTCTCGTCTTTCCAAAAACTCTGATGGCAATGCATTCCGCTGCCGTTGTCACCAAACATCGGCTTCGGCATGAAGGTCGCCGCTTTGCCGTAATAAAATGCTGTGTTTTTGACCACGTACTTGAACAGCATCACGTTGTCGGCCGTTCCAAGTAGCGTCGAAAAGCGAAAATCGATTTCGCACTGGCCGCCGCTCGCGACCTCGTGATGGTGCATCTCGGGTTCAATGCCTACGGATTGGAGGTTCTGCACTATGTCGGATCGCAGATCGTGAAGCGAATCAACCGGCGGCACTGGCACGTAGCCTTCCTTGGTGCGAACGCGATATCCAAGATTGTCCTCTGTGCGGCCTGAGTTCCAAATACCCTCCGAAGAGTCGAAGTGATACCCGGCGCTGTTCACGTCATTGTGATAGTGGACCTCATCGAAGATGAAAAACTCGGCTTCTGGACCGAAGTAGCAATTGTCCGCGATGCCGGTGAAACGCAGATAACTTTCAGCTCGCTGAGCGGTCGCGCGCGGATCGAATTCGTAGCCCTCTCGTGTCAGCGGGTCCACTGCATTCGCGAACAGGCACAGCGTTGGTTCTTCGAAAAACGGATCGATCCAGAAGCGTGTCGGGTCCGGTATCAACAGCATGTCGGATTCGTTGATAGACGCCCAGCCGCGCAGGCTGGATGCGTCAAACCCGATGCCCGAGTCGAATGTGCCTTCATTGAATTGATTGATAGGAACGGTGACGTGATGCCATCCGCCGGGCAAGTCAGTGAACCTGACGTCGACGAATTTGACCTGCTCGTCTACGGCGAACTGCAGAACTCTCTTCGCGTCCATTGTCTGGAATCCTCCTGAAAGGTGAGCATTGAAAATGTTTGCCGGGGAGTATGTTCAACCGGGAGATTGAGCATAAGGGCCGCGCTATGGCAGTGTCAAGGAATTGCGATTTGAGGTGTCACGGAGCCCGCGATGGCTCCCCACTACGAGGCGTTATCACGCCGCATCAGCGCATCTACCACCAACCCGATTGAGTGACAAATTCTAGTATCGGTGACAAAAATCGTTATGACACTTGCGGCCTTCATAATCCCAAAACCAAGCGATCTGAAGCTCATCTATGATTTTGCAGGATGGCCCGGTGTGTGCTTTCCATTATGGAAAAATCTAGGAGACCCGCTATGACGTTGACGTGTCCGCGATGCTCAACGAACGTGTCAGAGGACGCGCTGTACTGCTCGTATTGTAATCTACCAAAACCAAAGCATGGCTTCAGCGCGGTCACGGCTGACGACCAACGGCAACAGCAACCGCAAAAGCCCGCGAGGCCGTCGAAGTCGCCGGCTGCCGCGTCAAGATCCGTTCGGCCCCGGCGCCGGCAGAGCCAACGTCGCGACATCAGCATTGCGAAATTGGCCGGTGCCGCTGTGATAGCGTTGCTCTTAATCGGCGGCTATGTTTATTTCGCCCCGCTTGCGCGTTCGAATGAGCCTGAACCAAAAACCGTCCTCGCAGCGCTCGAGACGCTCAAGCGAATGCCTTCCAACGAAGAAGGCCTATCAATAGACGCCCGCCTGAACCAAAATCTCGAGACATCCAAGCGAATGCGCAATCTAGTCGGATATCAAGGTTGGACCGTAAAACGCATCGACGGAACAAAGAGCAAGGTCTTTTTGATTTTCTCCTACGACGAAGTCGATCACTCACATCACCAGGCCGAATGGCTTGCCGACCTCGAACATAACCAGTTCATCCCTCAAGGCGAGCTTGCGGTTTCGATATCCAAGTGACTTGTGGTTAGCTGTGAGGTCTCGTCAGAATCCGCCAGCGGCGGGAGGCACTGCGACTCTTCACTTCTGCTCGAGCCGCGTGAACCGCGACGCTGCCGGATCAGCCGCTGCGTCCGCAGGTGACTCACGGGCGTACTCTCGCCACTCATCGATTGCCGCCGAATACTTATTCTCACTTTCATACACGAGTGCGAGCTCGCGATGACACACAGGACAGGGCTCATTCGAGCCTTGAATTGCCCTTAAGAAGTATTCCTCAGCCTTCGATAACCTGCCTCGCTCCACTTCCAATCTCGCGCGCTCCACAAGGCCCTGAACGCGAGGGCTCACAAATGCAGCCTCGCCGCGAGCTCGCGCGAGAATCGACAGAGCTTCGGCGTACCCGGGCCGCAGCTCGAGCGTGCGTCTGGCTTCCTGGATGGCGCCATCCCGATCGCCCGCCGCGAGGCGCGCCTCCGCCCTCAGCCAGTGCGCGTTGAAGTAATTCGGATCCAATCTCAACGCTTCGCTCGAGTAATCGTCGAGCTTCTCCCGGTTCCCCTCCACGAGCGCCAGATAGGCAAGCAGGAGATAATTGGAGCCCGGCGTGAACGTATGCTGAAGCGAATTCAGAGCACGCGATTCGGCGATCTCTATCGCGCGCTCTCGCGAGGGTCCGAGCACCGAGTTGTCTTTCGATATGCCATCCGCATAGGCGGACAGGGCGCGCGCGTAGAGGAAGTCATAGGCACGGGTCGGCTCCAGCGAGGCGGCGGCCCGCTCGCCATTCGCCACCAGATCAATCAGGCTTCGCTGCTTCGCCGACGCAAAGGCTTGCTCGATCGCCACCTCCGCGCGCGCGAGCGACAATACGTACCAACACCCTGCAGCCGCAAGTGTCATACAAACTACTCCGGAAATGATCGCGAGTGCTTTGCCTCGCCGCGCCAATTGCGTGTTTTCGACCTCAATGCCCGAACCACGCTTCGTCACATTAAACAAACTCAGCGCGATTGCCATGAACGCGAAAAAGTATAAGCCGGTGGGAATCTGATCGTAGATGAAGACATTGTGCACGAGGACTCCCACAAATGCCGCGACCATGCCGCCCGCGATCAGTCTGAGTTGAGAGTTGGCTGCACGGCCCCGCGATCGCAATAGAAGCCATATTGTCGAAACCGCCATCGCCACGTAAAGGATTGCGCCGATCAAGCCAAAGGAAATGGCAGCCTCGAGGTAAGAGTTATGCGGACTCTCGTTGTTGATTAGCGCGGCGTGTTTTGCCAGATCGAGCGATCGGTGCGCAGGAAAGACTCGGTTGAAAGCCTCGGGACCACACCCGATCAGAGAGAATTCGGGAACGATCCCGAGCGCATCGCGCCATAGCAACGTCCGCCCTGCTCCGGTAAACCGATCCGTGACGATTGATCGTGCGCGCACCACGATGTTGTGTGAAGCCGGAGTCAGCGCCACAACCAGCACGATGATGAATATCGCGACGACGCCGGCCCCCGCCATGAGCAACGTTCGTCGCGGGGCCTTTATCAGATTCACGCCCTTCGCCCTCAGCTCGAGCCACGAGAACATAATCGCCGACGCCAACAATCCCAACCACGCGCCACGCGTGCCGCTGAAAGCGATGGCCGCAACCGAAATCCCCACCCCAGCGAACAAAAGCCTGCGCGCGCTCCCTACAAGCGTCATCGCCAGCGCCAATGTGAGCGGCGTTGTGTAAAGCAGGAAGTTGCCAAGATAGTTTGAATGACCCAGCGTGCTTGGGATCCGCATCACAGGACCGGCGGGTGAGTTGAATGTGTACAATGCCCTCGATAGGATCGGATCCTGTCCGAAAAACTGCATGACTCCGTAGACGGCGACGATAAACCCAGTAACTGCCATCACTTGTATTGCTATCAACAATCGACCGGCGCTGCCGATGGATACGATCAGGCCGGCAAAGCAAATGAAGAAACACAGGCGCGTGATAAAGCCCATCTGATTCGGATAACTGCCAACCAGCGATGCGCGCGGAACGACTCCAAACAACGTGCTCAGCCCTACAATAATTATGTAAGCGGATACCAACAATACGTGCTTTGTTCCCGGCGCTCGTTTTTCAATTCGGCCGAATCCGCTTAATAACTCTTGCGATAGGAGAAATAGAATCGCTCCGGATCCGGCGGCCAGGATGGCGAACTTTGGAAAAACAAAGGTGCGATAGTACTGCGTGCTGAAGACTAACGGCGTCAGGGCGAGCACAGAAACGCAGACCCAATACAGGATCGTCCTTGTGCGCGTTTCGGAAGGCGCCTTCATCCTCGCACTTGTTGCTTTGTTACTCATCATCCATCTCTCGATCAGAGGCGATAAGCTCCTACCGTTCCAGAATCAACACGTCTCCGAAGTGCGTCGCAGTTTTGAACGTACGATTGATGTAATCTTTCAGCGGCTCATACTTTTCGTTGGTCATCACTTCATCGCTGGTGATTATCAGGTTCACTTGCTTGCGATCAATTTCCTCCAGCGTTGCGGCGCGTTCGGCAGGGCTGACTCCAACTCCGCCCCAGAACTGCGCGGTCGAGGGATTCTTTCGTCCGGCCAGAAAAAAGTAAGGTGAGCCGCCGTTTGATTGAGCGAAGACGTATCCGTCTGCAGGTACCCGCTGTTGTACGTAGACGACTATTCGATCTATTTGTTCGGCTACCTCGCGCGGGAAGTACACTCCTCGGCCGCGCTCTACTGTCAGTTCGGTGTCGCTGGTGAAACGAAGGCCATCGAAGTAAGTAGTAAACAGCAGCCGCGCACCAATCAACAAGAACACGACTGGCAAAACCGCCATCGCCAGCCTTGCTTGAAGTTTTCCACCCGTAAATTTTCTGAGCGCCGGACTCGCGAGAAAGAGCATATGAACCAAAACCAGAATAACGAACGGAATTGCAGCTATCGACTGCTCGCGAGCGAACCTCGGGAATAACTCGACAAGGGCCGCCGCCGCAAAAACGAGGACCGTAAACAAAGCACGCCAATCGATTACTGCGAAGCGCTTGTTGGAGAGTGCCGCAAACACCGCAACGATTAAGATCGCAACCGGGAGATAGAAAATCAGCTTGTTGATCGCGTACTCATTTGCTCTCAGAGTGAACGCCGAGATAGCGACTATGACCGACATCCAAACGACTGCGGCGCCGGCCGGACGCGATCTCAGTCTATGTGCCATGAAAGCGCTCACTACGAGCGCCACCGTAAACACTATCGGAACGGCTGGGGATCCTGGGATTACGAGTCGATCTACCAGGAACTCGCCCGATCCGACGACAAGGGTCCGCATCATCATTCCAAGCGCGCCTTGACTTCCCATGAAAACAAGAACCGGCACTATCACCGACGCAAGCCCACAGACCATGGCCAGGAACCAACGCGGGGCCTCACCCACCTTGCTCTCCTCGGGCTTGAGTCTATTGCGTTCAAGAAAAGCAATCGCGAGGCAACCGATGAACGCATAAGCTCCAATGTTGTGCTTGAACAGAGTGAGCAAGCCCAGCGCGACCCCTGCCAGGAATGCTTTGAGTCTCGTCTGGCGCCCTTCCCTATCCAGCAAGAAGAAGAGCGCGAGCGCCAGGAATAAAGCTCCGTACTGCATCGGTACCGCCTTGAAAGCTCCGTTTGGCCGCAGCCAAAAAAGAGAAAGCAATGCCGCTCGGAGAGCCCAGCTTGCGGGCACAATTTTCCGCCCGCTCAGATAGATCATCAGAATCGTCATCACCTTGAAAACGAATACCCCAAACATAGCGGTATAAAGCGTGCTGCCCATCAACTTGAACAACGCCGCGTTGAGGTAGAGGGTCGCGGGAGGGTAAAGCGTGTGAAAATCCCTGTAAGGCACTTCACCAGCTAAGACACGCTCGGCGCCGTAGAGGTTATAGCCTATGGAATACGAAAGCACGGTTGCTCTGTTAAAAAGAAAGCCGAATAACAGAAGCGCTGCGCCGGCCGCGGCAGAAGCAAACAACAAGTCACGCAAGCTTTCGTGGCTCGGTGATACTTTTTTTTCGGCTGGCGAGGCGGCTAACACTTCGAGCATGACCTTTTTCGATACTCCGCGCATGTGCGGTGCTACCGAGTGATCCGATTATAGACGGCTATATCACTGATCGTACCGATGTGGACATATCCGTGGGAGATTTGATCCGCGAGGCCTAAGTTTTGCGGTATCTCTTGAATGATGATCAGCTTCGGGATCTTGAGTTCAATCATCGTCAGTGCCGCTTTCCTGTCGTCCTCTGTTATCCCGACAGAGCTCCACCACAACAAGCGGCTCGGATTCCTTCGACCTGCCAGGAAATAGGCGCCGCTGCCTCGCCGAGAGAAGGAAAAAATGAAATCGTCCGCTGCGCTATTGTGCTCGACCATTTCGACAAGACCCTGAGCCAGTTCCGCCTGTCTTCTTTCTACAAGTATTCCACGGCCGCGCTCCATTGATAACCCGGTTCTGTCTTTGAGGTGAAAACTTGAATCAAACTGGGGCCGCCACGTATCCAACAGACCGATGATCGCTAACAAAAGAAACGGCGCTGAGCAGACCAATATCGCGGCCTGATCAGAGGAAGGCAGACGCTTTTGAAAATAGCGTTTCAAGTCAGGCAGACTTCGCGCGGTCACGAGATACAAGAACAACATCACCGGCGGCAACACTCGAACAAGGTGATAGTGATCCGCGCGTGGAAAAACCTCCAGATATTCACCGATCGCAAATAGCCCGACTATCGAGATGTCGCCGTTGCGCGCCCACCACTTCCGCCTTTCGATCGGGTTCGCGATTCTCTTCCGGAGTTGCCAGAAAGTCAGTCCCAAAGCGGCGGCGAAAAAAACCGGGGGGAAATATGCGACCGACGCAATCGCCGAGTCCTTGAGACGAGATGCTCTGCCGGGAAAAAGCAAGCCGAGCGAAATAAGGGCGAGCATGAAGGATGAGTAGAGCAGAAAAGATCCGGGAGCCTTACGAAGGATGATCAAGCCGCCCGCAATCCCTATGATCGAACCGAGTGACGCTATTGCGATCGAACTCAAGGGCGGAAGCCCTACCGACCGCGCTTCCCTGTACTCGAGAGCATGATGCAGGAAATGGTTGATCATCGCGCCCAATGCATCGTTGTATGCAAGGTACATCAGCAGCGAACCGGCGATGATCCCAAAGCCGATCAAGAAAGCTAAGAAGCCAGTGATCACTTCACGCTTCCGGGAATTTTGGAAGAGCGGGCCATCTGACGTCATCACGTAGTTCAGCGCCATCGCGACTGCGCCCGCAGCGAACAGGTACAGACCGACGTTGTGCTTGAAGATCAGGGCAATTCCGATTGCCATACCGCTCAGGGCAGCCCACCAGACGTTGGCGCTCCTTGTAAAGTTCAGCATCGAAACCAGGCCGAGCAGAGCAAAAAGGATCAAGTATTGATCGGGATACACGTTGTAGATTTGACGATGGCCGAGCCAGCAGAGGGTCAGCGCAACCGGAGTCAGCGCTCCCCAGGCTGAAGTCAATCGCCTGGCAACGTAAAACAGCGTCATCAGCGTAAGCAGCTTGAATGCGAGCAGGCCCAACCGTGTGACCATCAGCGTCACACCGAATGTCTTCATCAACAGCGCATTCACAAACAGAACGCCAGGGGTGTAGTTGAACAGGAAGTCGCGGTAGGGGACCTCCCCGGCAAGCACTCGCTCTGCCGGCGCGACGCTGTACCCAATAACCGAAAGATCAAGACTGCGATTCACGAAGAGCGCATAACAAATCAGCCCGGCACTTGCGGCTATTAGCGGCGGAAGCATTTTCTCACGTGCTAGCCTGGGCATTTTCCCTATCATCGGAATCGGCCGCGCGGGTTATCTGTGGTGATAGACATTCAGTATTCCAGTCACTCGACGATGCTACGGTTGCCGGTCCCTCCTTAGATAATAAGTAAAGACAGAGTTCGCACGTAGATCGTATTCCTGAGCTACCCAGACTTGCAGCTCGTCAATACGATTGAAAGGAGCAATCCGGCCAAGAGCAATAACCTTCGGACGTTCGCTCTTCAGTCGTTCAAGCCACCCTTCGAAACCGCCCGGCTCGATCTGATCGAGGTACTGATCCTTTCCGCGATCCAGATAAAAATATTTGCTGGCGTTACTCAACCCGCTCAGCACAAGGATCTCAGTGGTGCCATGCACGAATACTTTGTCTTCAGCCCGCAAGTGAGAAACGATTTCCGCGACCCCGTCGTCCTGATCCTGAAGAGTTGGAAACACGAGGCGTTGGGGAAATCCGTTTCGGCCGATAATGATCACCAGTCCGAATACGATGACAAACCCAATGTTAGTAATGACCGAGCCGTTCGCCTTTGACCAAACACGCGTGATCAGATTGGCCTCGCGAGTCACGACGAATCCAAACGCAAAAGCGGAAAACATCGCGACGAACGGAAGCAGCGGAATGACATCGGGTCTCCCTTGTATGTCGATCATACAAAAACCGAAGTATACGAGCGGCGCGATTATCACAGCATGCGTTCGAGACAAATCAAACAAGGAACGCGCGCCTCTTTCGCTTCCCCGTTTCAGTTCTCGAGCGAAGGCAATAAAGAACCCAATCGCGGCGATGTAGAAGTACACGCGCGAGTTTCTAAGAGACCCGTTGAGCATTTCAGACAAATGATCGAAAAGGTTCGATAGAGAACGTGCTTCGTGCGGGGCGTATACCGTGGCATTGTAGTGGATATTCCAGCGATAGAAATCCGTGAGCGCTCCGGCGATCCAGAAATACGCCAGCACAATGGTGAGCGGCATTAGCGCGCCGATCAGCAGTTTCGCAAGTTTGAGACCGCGCCAGCGAGTGAAATAACGCGAAAATCCCAGCACAGCTACGCCAAGAAAAAGCAGGCCGGGCTGCCAACTGAGCGCCGACAGCATGGCGAATACCCCGGCCGTGTAAACGCGCTCCTTTGCAATGGCCCACAGTGCCACTAAACCGAAAAGCACCATCGGTGTCTTGGGCTGAATGCCTCTTATGTTCATGCTAATGAACGGCTCGATTGTGAGAAGGATAGTTGCTGCAAGCAGCGCCGTCCGGGCGTCTGAAAAATACTCGCGCGCTACCAGAAACGTGAACGCTACCGTGAGCGCAGAAAGAATGATGAAGACAATTCTAATCGCGAAGACATCTCGAACTCCAAAAGGCCGGGTTGCAACGACCGCCGTAGCGCCAATGTACGCCGAAAGAGGACTCTTGATGTTAACGGCATCACGATAAGGCACTCCGCCGCGCACGATAACCTGTGCCATGTAGTCCCAGTTAGCGTAATCACCGCCGCTCGGCTGTTTCCAGAATTGGGTTTGCACGTAGACAATCGTGGCGACGGTAAGCACAATCCAAAACAATCCTCGCCCGTCTAACCAACGCAACCACTGCCGGTTCGCCGTGCTCCGAGTCTCCACGGCATCAATCTCCGGTTGATTCATAATGTCGAGTTTCATCAAAGGGCTGCTCCGTTCTGCCTCAACCGACGTACTTTTAGCAGAGGAAGGTGGGTTGTCAAGAAGAACGACCTGAGAAACATCCGCAAAGTCTCTTTGATGCAACTGTTTTGTGTTGACCCGAGATAAGCGTTGGCACTACAATCGCGCCCAGTGCTGGAAAGGCTGACGAGTTCAACGAGGGGGAAAACGAAATGGCAAGAAGGACGATGCGCGTTGGGGGAATGATTCTTGAAGCGGCGCTTGGCGTGTTCCTTGTAGCTTTGCTGGTGAGCGCCCTGAAAACGCCTGAGAGCAAGGCGACTTCTCTGAAGGCAAAAGTTACCAGTGAGAGTTTGTTACCGCTCCAGGGTAGTCCTCCGTGTACATTGACCTGCCCGGCTAATGTTACCACTGCCGCGGCAGCGACCTGTCCGTTCTCTGCCAGCGGCGTTGTTAACTATCCTGCGCCCACCACAACTGGCGACTGCACTACGGTGACTTGCAGTCCGCCCTCGGGTTCGTCCTTTCCTGTTGGCTCGAGCACGGTGACTTGCATGACCACCGGAGGACCGACTTCCAGTAATCCCGGCGCTACCGTTAGCTGCGGCTTCACAGTGACTGTGTTTGGCATGTGCCTGCAGGATGATTCGAATCCGGGGAATGTCGTGCTGTTGAACCCGTTCACTGGCGCGTATCAATTCTGTTGTAACGGTGTGGTGGTCGCTTCCGGAACCGGAACTCTGTCGGTTAAGGGATGCGTAGTGGCAATCCAACACTACCCAGGCAACTACCGAGTAAACATTCAAGCAGACACGGCGGTTAAAAAGGGAAGTGCAACCATACAGATGCCACCTGGCGTTGTGAAATGCACGATTGGGGATCGGGATATCACCAACAACACGTGTGCATGCCCGGCCGCTCCTCCTCCACCGCCAGCCGATTAACACTTGTACGGCACATTGAATTTGAACCGCACAAGAGGGATGAGGAAGACTGGTTCGGTCTCCTCATCCCTTTTCATTCTTCACCTTGGCACTCTGCGAAACCCTTTTCCACAGCCGGTTCCATCTTCAATCATAATCTCCTCGGTCGCCGCAGGATCACGCCGGCGCCTTCGAGCACTATCGAGAATGTGTTAGGATTCTTCATCCAGAGGATCGCGAAAGGAGAGGGTTAGTATGAACCTCACTGATCTTCGCGCGGCGGGCATCTTGCTCTCGATGTTCTTGTGCATGGGGTCCTGCTTCTCTCACTCCACCAACGCATGCAGCTCGAGGACGGGACAGGCGTTTAGAATCCCTGCAAGAGAGCTTCCTCGCGCTCGGACAAACCCAATCACAATCGAAGCTCTGAATGCGGGCGACTTCGCCGCGGGTTCGATAAGTGCCCCGCTGGTTGATCCGAAAACCGCCGGCGACTGTGTGCTTGGAGACACGCAGTACAAGATCGAATACCCGGGAGGCGCACGCAAGCTCGTGATTGAGGCTAGCGCGAGTAGCGATGTTGATGTGTATGTTCGGCGCGGATCTCCCATTACGGTCGAACAGGGAACGATCCTCGCCGACTTCAAATCCGAAACTCCCCGGTCAACTGAAAGGTTGAGCGTTCCAAACTTTGCATATTCGAACGTGGTTGAGCGAGGAACCTACTTCATAGCAGTTTCAAATTGTGGACCAGGACCAGCGGACTATGCGCTGATGTGGAAGACAGAGGAACCATCTGCTGACGCGACGATTGATCTTGCCGTTCACGGAGTGGAACTTGGATCAGTAGAGAGTCCCGAACCGGGCTCTTGCCGGCTCGGCCGGTCGCAGTATTTCGCTCCGGTCTTCCTGGATTCGTGCGGAGACGCCTTTTCCTGGACCCTGAACATTCACGCTGATCAACCCCTGAATGTCTATTTGCGCAAGAATGCACCGGTCACAGTCGAAAACGGACTCATTATTTACGACAACTTCATTCAGTCCCAAGCCAGGGTTCAGAATGTGGATCTCTCCCTCGATTCACCTGGCGGTGCGCTTCTCTTCGTCGCCCTGGAGAATTGCGGACGCGAACCTGCGATCTACACTATTAGATCGATCGCCAGTGTTGCAGATGGGTTCCCTCCTTTCATAACTTCAGTCGCTCTCGTGGGAAAACATCTGAACGTCATCGGTATCTTTCTAACCGGCGGGACTGTACTGCTGGATGATCAGCCACAGCGAACGTTCCCCGGAGAGCCCATCAGCGATTTCAAAGAGACTTTGATAGTCAAAAGGGTGAAAGGCAAACTCAGCCCCAATCAAACGGTTCGGGTCACCGTAAAACGTGGCGCCTGCGAATCGCCACCATTCCTATTCAAGCGGCCTTGACCAGATCGAAGTCTGATGTTGCGCGCCAAAGGATCGACTCTGAATTGACAATGGGGTGCGAAGCTCGTAAGAAGCCTCGCACCCCGATTACCTAGCCTACTGTTACTTTTGCCGTTGGCCGGCGTTTAGTCGCCCACTTCCTTGGCCTCGACCTTCAAGTCCTCGGCCGCTGGTATCTCTCCAGCCTCGAAGTCTTCGATCTCTTCCTGAGTCCGATCCGGCTCGAGCCTTATCTGACGGTAGTAATCCATACCCGTGCCCGCAGGGATCAGCCGGCCCATGATCACGTTCTCCTTGAGCCCCCGCAGGTAGTCAACCTTGCCGCTAATCGCGGCTTCGGTCAACACTCGCGTAGTCTCCTGGAACGACGCCGCCGATATGAACGACTCGGTCGAAAGCGAAGCCTTGGTGATACCCAGCAGCAACGGCTCCATCGAAGCCGGCTTCCCGTCTTCCGAGTCCACCCGTTCGTTCTCATCCTGGAAACGGAAGCGGTCGACCATGTCCTCGAGCAGGAACTCGGTGTCGCCTACATCTTTGACGCGCACCCAACGCAGCATCTGGCGAACGATCACCTCGATGTGCTTGTCGTTGATGTTCACACCCTGTAGACGGTAGACCTCCTGAATTTCGTTGACGAGGTAGCGCTGCAGTTCCTCGATACCTCGCACCGACAGGATGTCGTGCGGATTCAGCGGGCCGTCCATCAGCGGCTCGCCCGCCTTTACCCAGTCACCTTCCTGCACGTTGATGTGCACTCCGCGAGGAATCGAATATTCTCGCTTCTCACCATCAGGCGCTTCGACCGCAACCCGGCGCAGGCCTTTCAGTATCGGGCCAAACTTGACGACGCCGTCGATCTCGGTCATCACCGCCGTTTCTTTCGGCCGCCGCGCTTCGAACAACTCGACCACGCGGGGCAAACCGCCGGTGATGTCCTTGGTCTTGGTTGTTTCGCGCGGGATCTTGGCGATGATGTCGCCCGGCGCGACTCGCACGTGCTCTTTTTCTTCCAGTGCCTTCGAAGCCCCCGCGCCGCGTTTCTTCTTCCACTCGTCGTAATCCGCAACCAGCAGGTTTGCGCGCACCGGCATCTGGTAAGTGCGAAGCATCTTGTTCTTCTCGTCGCGAATCTCGATTCTTGGCTGGCGTTTCTCGTCAGGCGAATCGATGACCACGAGATGCGACAAGCCGGTGACTTCGTCCACTTCTTCGCGAACCGTCACGCCCTCGATCAGGTCTTTGAAGGTCACGGTGCCCGCTTCTTCGGTGAGAATCGCAAAGGTGAACGGATCCCACTCGGCAAGTTCCTGCCCTTCTTCAACGCGCTGCCCATCAGTGACCTTGAGTGTCGCGCCGTAGTTGATCTGGTAGCGTTTCAACTCGCGGCCGCGTTCGTCGATCAACGCGATGATCCCGTTCCGATTCATCGCCACCAGATCGCCCTCGCGGTTGCGGACCGTCTTCAGCTCATCGAACTTCACGTTGCCCGACGCGATCGCTTCGTGCTTGGTGATTTCGCTGACACCGCCGGCGACGCCGCCGATGTGGAAGGTTCTCATCGTGAGCTGCGTGCCGGGCTCGCCGATTGACTGAGCGGCTATGACCCCGACTGCCTCTCCGAGTTCGACCATTCGCCCGGTGGCCAGATTGCGGCCGTAGCACTTGATGCACACTCCGCGGCGCGACTCGCAAGTCAACACCGAACGAATTCGCACGCGCTCGATACCGCCCGCCGCCTGGATCATTCCTGCGAGGTCTTCGGTGATCTCTTCGTTCAACTCGACAATCACTTCGCCGGTGATCGGGTCGCGCACGTCTTCAAGCACCACGCGGCCGATGATTCTGTCGCGCAGCGATTCGATTTCCTCGCCGCCTTCGATGATGGCCGTTGCCCAGATGCCCTTGATCGTTCCGCAGTCGGGCTCGCTCACGATAACGTCCTGAGCTACGTCGACCAACCGGCGAGTCAGGTAACCCGAATCCGCGGTCTTCAGCGCGGTGTCGGCCAATCCTTTTCGCGCGCCGTGTGTCGAGATGAAGTACTGAAGCACGTTCAGGCCTTCGCGGAAGTTCGCGCGAATCGGCGTCTCGATGATTTCGCCCGAAGGCTTGGCCATCAAGCCTCGCATTCCGGCGAGCTGACGAATTTGTTGCTTCGAACCTCGAGCGCCGGAGTCCGCCATGATCAGAATCGGATTCATCTCGCCCGATTCCTGCTCGCGGCGGTTCATCTCGGTGAACATCGCCTCGGCCACTTTTTCCGTTACGTCCGACCAGATCGCGATGACCTTGTTGTAGCGTTCGCCGTTGGTAATGATTCCTTCCTTGTACTGGTTCTCGACTTCGGCTACATCGTTCTGCGCCTGCTGAACAAGATCGACCTTGATCGGCGGCGTGACCAGATCGTCGATCCCGATAGATATGCCGGCCTTCGTCGCGTACAGGAATCCGAGATCCTTGACCTTATCGAGCAGCTTAACCGTTTCGCCATGACCGCGCCGCAAGTGACAATAGTTGACCAGCGACGTCAGTCCTTTCTTTTTCATCGTGCCGTTGATGTATGGCATATCGTCCGGCATGTGCCCGTTGAAGATGACGCGGCCGACCGTCGTGTCGATCACGCGGTTCTGCAATGTCCGAACAGTCGCGCGGATGATGTCCTGATCGTCGCGTTCGTGCTCGAGATCGATGATCTCGCCCGTGTACAGAACCTTGATCGGAGTCTGGGTGTGGACCTCTCCGGCATCGAGCGCAAGTAGAACTTCATCGGCCGTCGCGAATTTGCGTCCGGCGAATTTGTCGTCCTTCTTGTCCTTCGTCAGGTAGTAGCAACCAAGCACTATGTCCTGAGTCGGAACCGCGATCGGCTGTCCGTTCGCCGGCGAGAGGATGTTGTTCGAGGCAAGCATCAACACGCTTGCTTCGACCTGGGCCTCAGGGGACAGCGGAATATGCACGGCCATCTGATCGCCGTCAAAGTCGGCGTTGAACGCCGTGCACACCAGCGGATGAATCTTGATCGCCTTGCCTTCGACCAGCACCGGCTCGAACGCCTGTATGCCAAGCCTGTGAAGCGTGGGCGCGCGATTCAACAGCACCGGGTGCTCGCGAATCACTTCTTCCAGAATGTCCCAAACGACCGGCTCCTGCCGCTCGACCATTTCTTTCGCCTGCTTGATCGTCGCCGCGTACTGTTTCTTCTCGAGCAGGTTGTAGATGAACGGCTTGAATAATTCGAGCGCCATCTTCTTTGGCAAGCCACACTGATGCAGCTTCAATTCGGGTCCCACTACGATCACCGAACGGCCTGAGTAGTCCACGCGTTTGCCGAGAAGGTTCTGGCGGAAACGTCCCTGCTTTCCTTTCAGGGTATCTGAAAGCGATTTGAGCGGGCGATTGTTTGCGCCTCGCAGCACGCGGCCGCGGCGTCCGTTGTCGAACAACGCGTCTACTGCTTCCTGAAGCATTCGCTTTTCGTTCCGCACGATCACTTCAGGCGCTTTCAACTCGATGAGCTTCGAAAGACGGTTGTTGCGATTAATGACCCGGCGGTAAAGATCATTCAAATCGCTCGTCGCGAAGCGGCCGCCATCCAGCGGAACCAGCGGACGAAGCTCGGGCGGAATTACCGGAATCACATCGAGGATCATCCAGTCCGGATGATTACCCGAGCGGCGAAACGCATCGACCACTTTGAGGCGCTTTGAGTACTTCAGCTTCTTCTGCTGCGAAGTCTCGTCCTTCATCTTCGCGCGCATCTCAATTGAGAGTTCTTCGACGTCAACCTTCTGCAACAGCTCTTTGATTCCTTCAGCGCCCATCCTCGCGATGAATCGGCCGGGGTACTCCTGCACAAGCTGGCGGTACCGGTCGTCTGCGAGCAGTTCTCTCTCCTTCAACTCAGGAACGTCGCCCGGATCGATCACAATGTAGGACTCGAAGTAAAGAACTTTCTCGAGCTCGCGCAAAGGTATGTCGAGCAAGTGCCCGATGCGCGAAGGAAGCCCCTTGAAAAACCACACGTGCGAACACGGGCTTGCGAGCTTGATGTGGCCGAGCCGCTCGCGCCGAACCTTTGATTGCGTGACCTCGACGCCGCACTTATCGCACACCACGCCTCGGTGCTTCATGCGTTTGTATTTGCCGCAAAGGCATTCCCAGTCGGTGACGGGTCCAAAAATTTTTGCGCAGAAGAGTCCGTCTCGTTCAGGCTTGAAGGTACGGTAATTGATCGTTTCAGGCTTTGTAACCTCGCCGTGAGACCAACCCAGTATCTTCTCCGGTGAGGCCAAACTTATTCTTATCGCTTCAAAATCTGGTGCCAGGCTCGTTTTCTCTTGGTGTGTCCTAAACATTTCTTGGTCACCTTCCTCTGTTTCGATTTTGGATTTTAGATTTTGTGATTTTGGATTGAAGCGCTCTCAATCCAAAATCGGCAATCCAAAATCCAAAATCTGTCCACTATTCCGCCACTACTTCCTCTTCAACTTCCTCGCTGCGACGCATCAACTCGACATCGAGGCACAGCGACTGAAGCTCGCGAATGAGCACGTTGAACGACTCAGGCACGCCGGGATCGAAGTCTGCTTCGCCTTTGACGATGGCCTCGTAGATCTTCGAGCGCCCCGCGACGTCGTCCGACTTCGCGGTAAGCAGTTCCTGCAGGATGTGCGCCGCGCCGTAAGCTTCGAGCGCCCACACTTCCATTTCTCCGAAGCGCTGGCCGCCAAATTGCGCCTTGCCTCCGAGCGGCTGTTGCGTAATCAGCGAGTACGGCCCGATCGATCGCGCGTGGATCTTGTCGTCAACCAGGTGTGAGAGCTTCATCATATAGATGTAACCCACTGTCACCTTTTGCTCGAACGCGTCGCCGCTCATTCCGTCGTAAAGAACGGTCTTGCCCGACGTGGGCAGTCCGGCGTACTCGAGCAGCTTCTTGATCTCCGCTTCGTGCGCGCCGTCGAACACCGGCGACGCGTATGGAATTCCATCCACGAACATTCTCGCGTGATCGAGGAGGTCCGCGTCGGACATGACAGCGATCCGCTCCTGCCAATCGGAGCTGGTCAACACATCGCTATAGATCTTGCGAACCGCGTCGGCGCGATTACCTTCCGCAAGCAGATCGGCAATCGTGTGCCCAATCGATCGCGATGCCCACCCGAGGTGGGTTTCGAGAATCTGCCCGACGTTCATACGCGAAGGCACGCCCAGCGGGTTGAGCACAATTTCGACCGGCGTTCCATCCGGCAGATAAGGCATATCTTCTTCCGGAAGAATCCGCGCGATGACACCCTTGTTTCCGTGGCGGCCGGCCATCTTGTCCCCGACCGACAGCTTGCGCTTCATCGCGATGAAGACCTTGACCATCTTGATGACGCCCGGCGGAAGCTCATCGCCCTTCTTCAGCTTCTCGATGTTCTCGTGATGAAGCTGCTGTTGAACTTTGACCTGCCTTTCGGTTTTCCGCTCGATCTCGCCGATCTCGGTCTGAACATCAAGCCGCGAACTGGTGATCTCGATCTTGCGGATCGCCCCGATCTCGAGCTGCGAGAGTTCCTCTTGCGTCAGCTTCGTGCCCTTCGCCAGAAGCTTCTTGTTCTTGTACGTCAGGTCGTCCGCGAGGCGCTGCCCGTCAAGCAGTTCAAAGATCCGCTTGTTGCGCTCGTCTTCGAGAATTCGAACCTCGTCTCTCACGTTCTTTTCAAGCTTCTCTTCTTCGGCGTGCTCGATGGACAGCGAACGTTCGTCCTTCTCGGCGCCCTTTCGAGTAAACACCTTTACATCGACGACCGTGCCGTCGATCCCCGGCGGACACGTGAGGCTGGCATCGCGAACATCGCCCGCCTTCTCGCCAAAGATCGCGCGCAGCAGTTTTTCTTCGGCGGTGAGTTGAGTCTCGCCCTTCGGGGTAACTTTCCCGACGAGTATCGATCCGGGCTTGACCTGCGCTCCGATGCGAATGATTCCCGAGTCGTCCAGATCGCGAAGCGCCGATTCGGAAACGTTCGGGATGTCGCGAGTGATTTCCTCGGGCCCAAGCTTCGTATCGCGAGCTTCAACTTCAAGCTCCTCGATGTGGATCGATGTGAACGAATCTTCCTTGACCAGCTTCTCGGAAACGAGAATCGCGTCCTCGAAGTTGTATCCGCGCCACGGCATGAACGCGACCAGCACATTGCGTCCCAGGGCCAGCTCGCCCAGTTGCGTGCACGGACCGTCGGCGATCACGTCGCCTTTCTTCACGATCTGATTCTCGCGAACGATCGGCTTTTGATTGATGCAGGTGTTCTGGTTCGAACGCTTGAACTTCGTGAGCTGATAGATGTCCGCGTTGATCTCTCGCGAAGTGGTTCCGCCAGCGATTCCGTGTTCCGCGCGGATGATTATTCGCTCCGAGTCAACCGAATCGACAACGCCGTCGCGCTTCGCGATAACGACCGCGCCCGAATCCTGCGCCGTCACGCGCTCCATGCCGGTGCCCACGAGCGGCGCTTCGGCACGCAGCAGCGGGACCGACTGGCGTTGCATGTTCGATCCCATCAACGCGCGGTTGGCGTCGTCGTTCTCGAGAAACGGAATCAGCGACGCGGCGACCGAAACCAACTGCTTCGGACTTACGTCAATGAACTCGATCTCATCGCGGGTCGCCGGTTTGAATTCACCAGCCTTTCGCGCGGTGGTCCGCTCCTGGACTATGCGGTTCTGCTTGTCGATCTCGATCGAAGCCTGGCCGATCGTGTAGCGATCTTCTTCCCAAGCGGACAGGTAAAACGGATACGGCTCGAATTCGGATGGCTGACGACCCTCCGCGGCCAGTTTCTTGTTCTCGCGATCGACCGAGTCTCTCGAGACGTGATCGCCGGCGGTGTGCTCGCTCTCACCGGCGGACGTGATCCTAACGAAATCGATCACACGTCCGTTTTCGACCTTGCGATAAGGCGATTCGATAAAGCCGAACTCGTTGATCCGCGCAAAGCACGAAAGAGATGAGATCAATCCGATGTTCGGACCTTCAGGCGTCTCGATCGGACAAATGCGTCCGTAGTGCGTTGGATGCACGTCGCGCACTTCGAATCCGGCACGTTCGCGCGACAGACCTCCGGGTCCGAGCGCGGACAGCCGCCGCTTATGCGTGATCTCAGAAAGCGGATTTGTCTGATCCATAAACTGGGACAACTGCGACGATCCGAAGAACTCGCGAACGGCGGCGGTGACGGGCTTGGCATTGATCAGATCGCGGGGCATCGCGGTCTGCATCTCCTGATGGATCGACATCTTTTCTTTGATCGCTCGCTCCATGCGAACGAGTCCGATGCGGAACTGGTTCTCGAGAAGCTCGCCCACCGCTCGCACGCGGCGATTGCCCAGGTGATCGATGTCGTCGGCGTCGCCGAGGCCCTTGCGCATCTTAAGCACATAGGCGATCACGTCTACGAAGTCGTGAGTCGACAATGTCTGCTGATCCAAACGATCGCGCTCAGGCTTTCCGAGCTTGATATTGGCCTTCAATCTTCCAACCCGTGAAAAGTCGAACTTTCGCTCATCGAAAAACATTCCGCGGAAAAGGTTCCACGCGGTCAGGATCGTTGGAGGATCGCCCGGCCTCATCTTGCGATAGATCTCGAGGATCGCGTCTCGCGGCGTTTTCACCGAATCCTTCTTGAGCGTCTGGCTGGTGACCACGCCGGCGTCGTCTCGCTCGGGGAAGAACAATTCAACCTCGCCGACACCCGACTCGACGATCTGTTGCCATTCGCGCTGGGTCAGTTCGGTGTTGGTTTCAGCGATCACTTCACCGGTTTCGGTATTCACGACGTCATCAATAAGGAAAGCGCCTTCGACCTCCTGCGGATCTACCGTTACTGATTTGATCTTTGCTCTGCGCAACGCATCCACGTCACGTCTGGTGAGCTTCTTACCGTGAGCCCCGCCGCGTGCGATCACCTCGCCCGACCGGTCCTCGATCGTCTCGGCTACGTGCAAGCCGATCAATCCTTCGCTTGGCTCAAAGTGCAGATGTCCGTCTTTGACCTTAGCTTTGTGCGGCGTGTAGAACATCCGCAGGACTTCGGAGTCGGTAAAACTCGACTTCTTGATTTCATCCTCAAGTTGCGCGTCCGAACCCATCCGGTCCAGGTCGATTTTCTCCATCAAACCAAGCGCGCGAAGAAAGACGGTGCCAAGAAACTTGCGCTTGCGGTCGATGCGCACGTACAGCAGGTTCTTGGTGTCGTATTCGAATTCGACCCACGAGCCGCGATACGGAATGACCTTCGCAAGGAAGTAAGTATTGTTATTCTCTTTTTCGAAGAACACGCCCGGCGAGCGGTGAAGCTGGCTGACGATCACACGCTCGGTCCCGTTGATGATGAATGTGCCGTTGTCGGTCATCAATGGGATCTCGCCGAAGAAGACTTCCTCTTCTTTGATATCGCGAATCGATTTCTGGCCGGTGTCCTCGTCAGTGTCCCAAACGGTCAGGCGAATCTTGACCTTCAAGGGCACCGCGTAGGTCATCGACTTTTCCTGGCATTCCTTTTCTGAATGCTTGTGCTGAAGCGTAACCGGTTCGCCGCAGTTGTCGCACAACACCGGCGACACGGTGTTCATCGTGCCGCACTGCGCGCAGGTCTGCTCTTCGGCCGCGTACGGGTTAACCCGCAGGATGGCCCCGCAAGACCGGCAATTGGTGCGCAAATGGTAAAGCCCTTCGAGCTGTCCGCACTTGCACTGCCAATTTCCGATCGAGTACTCAACGAATTCCAACTGAGAGGTTTCGCGAAAGTCGGTAATCGGAAACACGGACCTGAAGACTGCCTGGAGCCCGGTGTTCTCGCGTTCCGCCGGAAGCAGATCCATCTGGAGGAAGCGGTTGTAAGACTGACGCTGGACTTCAATCAGGTTAGGAATTCTGATCGCTGTTTTGATTCGAGAAAAATCGTACCGCTCTCGGCTTGCGCCATTTCCAGTATTCGCTAGTGCTGACATGTTTCTCCCTCGAAATTAGATGGCAAGAAAAGCTTGCAGCCGGTCACACTAATCCCAGCCTTCGCCGGAAGATTTTTTCGTCCACGCAAAACGGGGTAAGTCACGCGAGGAAATCTCTCAAAGCCAGACAATTGGAACCCGCTGCAAGCTTTCGGACTTTACCATGCACAAAGGCGAAGCACGGCCGGAGACACTTACTCCGACCGCGATCTTCGCGTGTTTTTGAGCCGCCAAATAATCTTCTTATCGTCGCCGCCCCTATTCGTTGCTATGCCCCGATACTACACACCGAAACCGGACCGGTCAAGGTCCGTTCGTATCGATCACTCGTTATTAGCCCCTCGAGCGCCTCGTCAACATTTGCCTTCAGCCGATGACCAGGGACTAGTGACAAAGGACTATTTCAGTTCGACGGTCGCTCCGGCATCAGTCAGTTTCTTCTTGAGTGCCTCGGCCTCTTCCTTGGGTGCCGCTTCCTTCACTGCCTTCGGCGCCGCTTCGACCAGGTCCTTGGCTTCTTTCAAACCGAGAGCTGTGATCTCACGAACGACCTTGATGATCCCGATTTTCTTCGCCGGATCCGCCATTCCGGTGAGGATGACGTCGAACTCGTCTTTCTCCTCAACCGCGGGAGCGGCAGCCGCACCGCCCGCTGCCGGAGCAGCAGCGACCGCAGCCGCGGCGGCCGATACGCCGAATGTCTCTTCCACCATCTTAACCAACTGTGAAGCCTCTAACAGCGAGATTTCCTTGAGTTGATCGACTATTCCCTGAAGCTTCTCTGACATGACTTTCGTGTCCTCCGATTCATTCCTTAGCTGATGACGGCGCTTTGATTCTCGCCCTCAATCCATCGTCCGCGACTTCGGCGCATCTCCGTTATCGCGAGCCATCCGAGCCGCCTCACTGACACCACCAGGCGGCCGTTAACATTGCATCAATCGCGCGCAGGCCTCCACAAGCTCGAGCGCGATTTTGAATCCTCATTCCGCCGGCGCGACTTCTCCCTGTTGCGCTTCCTTTTGCGCTCGCACCTGTTCCAGGACAATCGCCAGGTTTCGCGCGACGCCCGCCGTCGCAACCGCAAATCTTTGCGCGCTGCTGTTGATCAGGAAGAGGATCTTCGACACCAACTCTTCCTTGGACGGCAGATTTGAGAGGGCCTCGATGTCTTTGACATCGATCGACCGCCCTTCAACCACGGCAGCCTTGAATGAAAAGACCGGTTTCTCTTTTGCCCATTTCGAAAGCAGCTTCGCCAGCGAAACCGGGTCGGTCTTCGAAAGCGCGACGGCTGTCGAGCCGGTAAAACTGCCCTTGATCTGTTCGAGCGGCGTTCCATCGGCGGCGCGAATCGCGAGCGTGTTCTTCACGACGCGATACGAAATGCTCGCCTGGCGAAGCTCGCGGCGCAGCCGTTCGTCGTCGGCCACTTTGATTCCCTGAAACGCAACCAGCAGCGCATTCGGAGATTCCTCGAATTCTCTGTGCAGGATCTCGATCTCTTTTTCTTTTTGTAGCTTTGTCTTCACAATTCTTCCCCCAAGCGATTGGGATTTTGGATGCCGATTTTGGATTAACAGCGCCCTCCGGGGTCCCAAATCCAAAATCCAAATCTAAAACCTAAAACTCCGCCGTGTTCAACCTGATCCCCGGTCCCATTGTCGATGAGATCGTTGCGTTCTTGACGTACTTGCCTTTCGCCGCCGAAGGCTTGGCGCGCATCACTGCATCGATCAGAGTCTTGGCATTCTCAGCAAGCCGCTCTTTGTCGAAGCTCACTTTCCCGACTGGCGCGTGAATGACTCCAGTTTTGTCGACGCGGAACTCGATCTTGCCGGCCTTGGTCTCGCGCACCGCGCGGCCAACTTCAGGTGTCACGGTTCCCGTTTTTGGATTGGGCATCAGTCCACGCGGGCCCAGAATTTTTCCGAGCTGACCAACCGCCCTCATCATGTCAGGCGTCGCGATCAGCGCATCGAAATCGAGCCATCCGCCTTTTATCCGGTTGACGATGTCTTCGCCGCCAACCTCGTCGGCGCCTGCCTCCTGAGCTTCCTGAGTCTTATCGGCTGATGCGATGACCACGACTCGCTTTGACTTGCCGAGCCCGTGAGGAAGCACCACCGTGCCGCGCACCAGTTGATCGGCCTTACGCGGATCGACGCCCAGCGTCATTCCCAATTCGACCGTCTCATCGAATTTCGCAAACGCTACTTTCTTTGTAAGCTCGACCGCTTCATCGATCGAATATGCCTTATTGCGATCGACCTGAGCCGCGGCTTCTTTGTATTTCTTTCCCGCCATATTTTTTCTCCAGGTGACTAACGTGGCCGCATTGAAAGCTAAGCCACTCCCTTTTGTTCAGTCGCCCTCGATGTCCTGAATCAGGCTCCCGAAGCCGGTTCCGTGTCCGGTGCTCCTACGGGGATCCTTTCAGCAAGATCGAGTCAGATCCCTATCCCACAACTTCGAGTCCCATGTTGCGGGCTGTGCCTTCGATCGTCTTCATCGCTGACTCGACCGAAGTCGTGTTCAAGTCAGGCAGCTTGGTTCGCGCGATCTCTTCGATCTGCTTGCGCGTCACCGTTCCGATCTTGTCGCGGTTCGGACGCGCGGAGCCTTTGTCGATCCCCGCCGCTTTCTTCAGCAGATCCGCGGCCGGCGGCGTCTTGGTGATAAACGTAAACGAGCGATCCGCGTAGACCGTTATGACCACCGGGATCGTCATATCGCCCGCGTTTGCGGTCTTGGCGTTAAACGCCTTGCAGAACTCCATGATGTTTACGCCATGTTGACCAAGCGCGGGACCGATTGGAGGAGCCGGATTAGCCTTCCCGGCCGGTACTTGCAGCTTTATGTACGCAGTTATTTTCTTTGCCATAATTTGGGTCCGTTGCGAGCAGGCGCCGAGCGGCGCCGTAGCTCTCCCCTTCCATCAAACGATGAACGCTGAACAATGAATGATGATTTCAGATTCCGGATTCATCATTACCTCATTCATCATTCATCGTTTCACTATCATTCTTCTTCCGAGAACGTCAATTTCTCGACATCCAAAAAGTTCAACTCAACCGGCGTTGATCTGCCGAAGATCGTCACCATAACCTTCAATACACCCTTGTCGGGGTTGATCTCTTCGACCTGGCCGGTGAATCCGCTGAACGGCCCGGACAGAATCCGAACATGTTCGCTGTGCTGAAACGTGTGCTTTGGTTTCGGTTTCTCGGCCGCTTCGGTGACGTGATGCACAATCTGATCGACTTCCTCCGCGGTAAGCGGCGTCGGTTTTTGACCTCCGACGAAGCCCGTAACCTTGGGCGTCGACTTGATGATGTGCCAGACCTTTTCGCCGACTTCGCCTTTGTCATCGGTTTCGATCTCGACAAGCACGTAACCGGGAAAAAACATCCGCGAGGTCTCGACGCGTTTCGAGCCGCGCATTTCTACGACCGTCTCGGTCGGGACGAGAACCTGCGTGATTTGATCACTCATTTCGTAGGCCTGTATGCGAGACTGCAGTGACTCCTTCACCTTCTTCTCGTAGCCCGAATATGTGTGAATGATGTACCAGTTTCTCGGCATAAGCCTTTAGCCTACCTTATCGCCTTCTCGAGCGCTTCGAATCCGACGGTCACCAGCCGGTCAATACCCCACAAATAGAAACCAAAGAAAATGATCGCAAGCAATACAACGACAGTGGTGCTCCAAACTTCGCTGCGGGTCGGCCAGGTGGTCTTGACCATCTCGAGTTTTACCGCGTGATAAAACTCGCTTATCCGGGTTCCGTACGAAAGTTTCGGCAGCTTGAGCCCGCCGCCACCGCCTTCATCGCGGCGAACAGGCTCCTCGCTCAAGTGCTCTTCGTCTTCGGTTATCTCTGTAACTCGACTCATGCGTCTACCTCGCGCCTTCGACCTGCCCCGCGCCCGACTATATGGCAGGGGTACCAGGATTCGAACCCGGCCTTACGGTTTTGGAGACCGCCGTGCTAGCCGCTAACACTATACCCCTGCGAACGTGATGCGTGACCAGTGAAACGTGCCCATCGGCACGTATCACGTTTCACGAATCACTCTCACTTCGTCTCTTTGTGAGGAGTATGGCTCCTGCACTTTCTGCAGAACTTCTTAAACTCGAGGCGATCCGGCGTCTTCTTCTTGTTCTTTGTAGTGACGTAATTCCGGTTCTTGCACTCGGTGCACTGAAGCGTAATGTTGTCTCTTGGCATAACTCCTCATCGATTGACGATTTCACGATTGGCAATCGCCCGAACGCGCCTACTCGATAACTTCTGACACCGTGCCCGCGCCCACCGTTCGTCCGCCTTCTCGTATCGCGAACCTCAATCCCTTCTCCATCGCGATCGGCGCGATCAACTCGATTGTCAATTGCGAGTTGTCTCCCGGCATCACCATCTCTACTCCTTCATTCAACGTCGCCACTCCCGTCACGTCCGTTGTCCGAAAGTAAAACTGAGGCCGATACCCGCTGAAAAACGGCGTGTGTCTCCCGCCTTCTTCCTTTGTCAGCACGTATACCTCGGCCTTGAACTTCGTGTGCGGCGTGATCGATCCAGGCTTCGCTATCACCTGCCCTCTCTCGATCTCTTTCCGCTCCACTCCTCTCAGCAACAACCCTACGTTGTCCCCGGCCATCCCCGAGTCCAGCAGCTTCTTGAACATCTCCACGCCCGTCACCACTGACTTCCTCGTCGCCTTGATCCCGATTATTTCTACTTCCTCTCCTACCTTCACCTGTCCTCGCTCGATCCTTCCCGTCGCTACCGTCCCTCGGCCCGAAATCGAAAAGATGTCTTCCACTGGCATCAAGAACGGCTTGTCCACTTCTCGCGCCGGCTGCGGGATGTAGCTGTCCACCGCCGCCATCAACTCGTCTATTCCCTTCTCTCCATCTCCTTCGCCGTTCAGCGCCTGCAGCGCGCTTCCCCTTACGATCGGTATCTCTTCTCCGGGGAACTCGTAAAACGTCAGCAGCTCGCGCACTTCAAGCTCGACCAGATCCAGCAACTCCGGATCGTCAACCGCGTCGCACTTGTTCATGAACACGACCATCGCAGGCACTCCAACCTGCCGCGCAAGCAGGATGTGCTCCCGCGTCTGCGGCATCGGTCCGTCTGTAGCCGCAACCACCAGAATCGCTCCGTCCATCTGCGCCGCGCCCGTGATCATGTTCTTGATGTAATCCGCGTGTCCCGGGCAATCAACGTGCGCGTAATGCCGGTTCTTCGTCTCGTATTCCACGTGCGCCGTCGCGATCGTGATCCCGCGTGCCTTCTCTTCGGGCGCGTTATCGATCGAGTCGAATGAACGAAACTGAATCTTCGGGTTGTTCTTCGCCAGCACCTTCGTGATCGCGGCCGTCAACGTCGTCTTCCCGTGATCGATGTGCCCGATCGTTCCCACGTTTACGTGCGGTTTTGAACGATCAAATTTCTCTTTTCCCATGGTATCTAGCTCCTCTTGAAATGATGAGTTATGAACGATGGTTGATGAATCTACTTCTCAATTCATCATTCATCATCCCGCGATCATCGTTTACCTCGACGTGCCTTGCACCTTCGCTATGATCTCCTCGCGCACAGCACGGGGCGCTTCCTCATAACGATGGAAATGCATCGTGTACGTCGCGCGTCCCTGGGTCATCGAACGCATATCGGTCGAATAACCAAACATTTCTGAAAGCGGCACAAGCGCCGTGATCACCTGCGTCCCTGGCCGCGATGCCATGCTCTCGATCCGCCCGCGTCTCGAATTGATGTCACCTGTGATCGAGCCCATGTATTCTTCGGGCGCTACGACTTCGACCTTCATGATCGGCTCGAGTAGTACCGGATCAGCCTTCTTTGCCGCGTCCTTGAAGGCCATCGAGCCTGCGATCTTGAATGCCATTTCTGACGAGTCGACTTCGTGATAGCTGCCGTAGTGTAAGGTCGCCTTTACATCAACCATTTCGTAGCCAGCCAACACGCCGCCTTCCATCGCTTCCTTGATCCCCGCTTCGATAGGCTTGATGTACTCGCGTGGAACGACTCCGCCGACGATCGCGTTGACGAACTCGAAACCCGTTCCCGTCTCCGCCCGTTCCAACTTGACTTCGGCATGGCCGTATTGACCGCGGCCTCCGGTCTGGCGCACAAATTTGCCAACGCCCTCGGCTGCCTTGCGAATCGTCTCGCGATACGCAACCTGCGGACGCCCGACGTTGGCGTTGACACCGAACTCGCGCTTGAGGCGATCGACGATTATTTCGAGATGAAGCTCACCCATCCCGCTGATGATCGTCTGACCGGTTTCCTGATCGGTCGCGACTTTGAAGCTCGGGTCTTCGGCCGCGAGCCGCTGCAATCCGAGGCTGAGCTTCTCCTGATCTGGTCTAGTTTTAGGTTCGATAGCCTGCGAGATGACTGGCGCGGGAAATTCAAGAGCTTCAAGGATGACCGGCCGGGATTCTTCACAGATCGTATCGCCGGTCGTGACCTGCTTGAGGCCAGCTACGGCGACGATCTCGCCCGCGGATGCCTGCTCGATGTCCTCGCGTTTGTTCGCGTGCATTCGCATGATGCGGCCAACGCGTTCTTTCGAGCCGCGCGTCGAGTTCAGCGTATAAGATCCTGCCTTGAGAGTGCCTGAATAAATGCGAACGAATGAGAGCTGACCAACGTGCTTGTCGGCCATGATCTTGAACACCAGACCCGAGAACGGAGCGCTTGGATCGGCAGGCCGCTCTTCTTCAGTTCCCTTCTTTGGATTCACGCCGATCACCGGCGGAACATCCAACGGGCTCGGCAGATAGTCGACCACCGCGTCCAGGAGCGGCTGCACGCCTTTGTTCTTGAAGGCAGACCCGGCAACCACGGGAACGAGTTTGAGCGCAATCGTTTCTCTGCGAAGTGCCGCGCGAATCTCATCGTCGCTCACCTTTTCACCGGCGAGATACTTTTCAGCTATCTGATCGTCCGCATCGGCGAGCGCCTCAATCATCTTATCGCGAGCGGCTTCGGCCGTGGCTCGATGATCGTCCGGTATATCGACGACTTCAGGCTCGGCGCCCTTGTCTTCGACGTTGTACAGATCGGCTTTCATCGTGACCAGGTCAATGACTCCGCGGAATTGATCTTCGGCGCCAATCGGAATCTGAATAGCCACTGGATTCGCGCTCAGCCGGTCTCGCATAGTCTGAATCGCATGCTCGAAGTCGGCGCCCGGGCGATCCATCTTGTTCATGAAGGCAATGCGCGGGACGTTGTACTTGTCAGCCTGACGCCAAACCGTTTCGGATTGCGGCTGCACACCGGCTACTGCGTCGAACACCGCAACCGCTCCGTCCAGCACTCGAAGCGAACGCTCAACCTCGATCGTGAAATCGACGTGACCCGGCGTGTCGATGATGTTGATTCGATAGTCCTCACCATTCCGCGGCCAGAAACACGTCGTCGCTGCCGACGTGATCGTAATGCCACGCTCCTGTTCCTGCTCCATCCAGTCCATGACCGCAGTGCCTTCGTGGACCTCGCCGATCTTATAGGAGACGCCCGTATAATAAAGGACGCGCTCGGTCGTCGTGGTCTTTCCGGCGTCTATATGCGCCATGATTCCGATGTTGCGGAACCGTTCTAATGGTGACTGCTTTGACATTCTCTTAGTGATAAGTGAAACGTGATCCGTGACAAATCAGGGATCGCTACACTCATCACGCTCCTACCATCGATAATGCGCGAACGCCTTGTTAGCATCCGCCATTCGGTGCGTGTCATCCTTCTTCTTAACCGCGTTGCCGCGATTGCCGGCAGCGTCGAGTATCTCGCCCGCCAGCCGATCGGTCATCGTCTTCTCGCCGCGTCCGCGTGCATATGAGATCAACCATCTGATGGCGAGACTGTTTCCGCGCGACTTCTGATCGACCTCAATCGGAACCTGATAAGTAGATCCGCCGACTCGTCGCGACTTAACTTCGACTCGAGGCTTGACGTTGTCGACGGCCCTCTTGAAAGCCTTCAACGGATCTTCCTGAGTCTTCTCCTGGATCTGACTCATCGCGTCGTAGAAGATGCTTTCGGCTGTGCTCTTCTTGCCTCCCCACATCAGCGAGTTGATAAACCGGGTCACCATCGTTGAGTTATAGAGAGGATCCGGGAGAACCTCGCGCTTGGCTGCAACTCTTCGTCTTGGCATATTCTCTTCCGTGAAGAGTGATGAGTGCTGCGTGATGCGTCGACTGGCTTTCAGTCACGAATCACGTTTCACGCATCACGTGTTTATTTCTTAGCCGGAGCCGCTTCCTTTGGCCGCTTCGCGCCATACTTGGAGCGGCCCTGCTTGCGTCCCTGGACGCCGACGGCATCCAATGGACCGCGAACCACGTGATAACGAACACCCGGCAGGTCCTTCACACGTCCCCCGCGGATCAACACAATTGAGTGCTCCTGCAGGTTGTGACCGATGCCAGGAATATAGGTCGTGACTTCAATTCCGTTGGTCAGGCGTACGCGTGCCACTTTGCGCAGAGCGGAGTTGGGCTTCTTCGGGGTCTGCGTGTACACGCGCGTGCACACCCCGCGTTTCTGCGGACTTGAATTCAAAGCGGGGCTCGAGGTCTTGTACTTGACGTTCTCGCGGCCCTTGCGAACTAACTGATTAAGTGTCGGCACGCTGTAGCTCCTCTCGATCGCTTCTGCGGGAAAGCTCCGCACGTCTTCGAAAGGACGTGTCCTTGTCGAAGAAATAAGAAGCTCAAATCGGCCGGGCGGCGTCCCAATCTCGTGGGCTGGCCGAGCCGGGTTTACTCTTATTTTGCGGGGATGTTCTGATTAGAAGCTGCGGATTCGGCCTCCCCAGGCCAAACTTTTCTGTGGCGTGATCTCTGGTCGAACTTCTTTTGAATTCGGGAATCCGGTGCTGGCCGGTTTCCTTTTACGCCACAATAACGTTTATTCCGCGTCCGGTTCAATCAACACGGCGCCTCCGCATGTCAGAACCAAAAAGCGCCGTATTCCAAACGGAAGACTATAGCGGCGCGGAAATTCATTGTCAACCCCGTTCACGGAGCCCCTGCGATTTGAGGTAGTCGTCTCATAGCGGGTTGATATTACCTACAATTGCGGCTCCCCTGCGTCCTCGGCGCCCTCTGCGGTTAATTCCCAACGTCAGGCAAAGAGAAAACCGCAGAGGACGCGGAGGACGCCGAGGACTGCACCAGCGGCGATGCACTAATACCCACTACTCGATTTCACGTAGTGGGGTCGTGGTGTGTTGCCAAGGGAAAGTTAATATTGATTCGGTGACTTGGCGAACCTATCCTCGTCAAAGGAAAGACGGCTTGGTGAGTGTAAGAGCTATTCGGAGTCTAAGAACCGGAGCGGATAGAATCAATGATGAACCAAATACCGTTAGCGGTGCTTACAATCGGGGTCGTGCTCAATTTCGGCGGCATCATCTGGGACGTAATCCGTGGATTGACCAAGTACCATGAGGAACACAAGTGACCCTCAAGACAGCGAATCGGGATTTCTTGCGTTGCCCAATTTAGCAGTGTTAGTAGGTTCGTTTGATTGTCTTGAAGAACGAACCCATAGCCAGAGAGTCTTTGGCGACCGTTCCGTTTCGGTGCATTGGTGGCAACACCATTCTAAACGCCTTTTTAAAGAATTCATTGATCAAGCAACTTGAGTTTAATCGGCATTTCGAGGCGATTGCCGCCATCGGTCTCAATCACGATCACGCCTTGCTGTGCTCCGGGCTTGAGCGGCTTGGTCGCATCGATCGTAACTCTGATCAGATAATTGCTGCCGGGCACGATCACAACCCTTTCGAATTTCAGGAACGGCAACGTAGACGAGACTGATTTAATCTCGAACGAGCCAACTAATTTTCGGACGCCGAGGCGCCGGAGCGTTTGCCCCGCGCTCTCGATCGTCAACTCTCCGAAGTCGAGTTCACGCGGCGTCGTGACGAGATTCTCCGCGGGGACGTCCACCGTCAACTGCACTCGAATCTCGCGAGAGCGTCCGTCCGGAAGCTCGACAACAAGCGGCACGGTTCGCGAGCCCGACCCGTTCGACGGGTCAACTGGAATATCAAGCCAGTACTCGCGTCCGCCGGGCTCACTTCTGAGTTTCCACGAAGGCGGCGCGTCTGCTCCAAGTTTCAGTGTGCCGGCCGTAGCAGTGAGCGATCGAATCCTCAGCGCGACAGGAAGCCGTTCGCCTGCTTCCAACGTTATCGCCGGGCGCGCCGTTGGCCAGATATGAAACGCGCCGTTCTCTTCGCCGCGAGCGATGTTGGCTGAACTGATTCGCTTCACGTAGGCGGGCAGCGGTTTTACGTTCGCGCGAACACTCACCTTGATGAATGGATGCTTCGGGTCATTTGTTTGAAGCTCGTAAGACGCTTCAATCAGACCACGTTTGTCGGTGGTGTGTAGCTTGACTAGGATTGTCCCAACCTGACCAGGCTGGATGGCTTTGTCGAAATAAAAATCGCCAACGGGACATCAGCTAGGCGCCGCCCGCATGGCGGCCACCGGGCGACTTGTGTATTCGCTTCCGGGATGCCACACAGCCGCGGTCATGTTGAGATTCGGATTTGTTTCCGCACGTGAGAGCGCCGACTTCTGCGAGAACTCGAGCGAGCTGGTCCCGACATTTCGCACCGGGAAGTTTTGCTCGAGTTCTTCTCCGTCGAATACGTCGCCGAAATCGCGTGAAGTTATCTCCATCGCGAGTTCGGGCCCGTCGGCGCGCGTCAAACCTCCCGCGTGTGATGCGAAGGCGACCGCCGAAATAAGCGAGGACATCAGCATCAGAAACAAGCCGCCGCCGAAGGCTCGCGGGTGTAATCGAACAATTCTATTCACTCGATCTCTGGAATTTATTTTCACCTGAGGCACTTATACTAACGGCGGGCGATTGGCATTTCAAGGCGAGGCCACTTCGCGCCGTGCTCTTTCGGCGCGCGGCCTACCGGCTCATCACATAATCAAACAGCCGCGCGGGGAGCAATCGTTTCACCGCCAGCGCAAATCTTGCGTGGCCCGGCGCCGCGTAACGCGCTCGAGGACTCTTCGATGAGAGCGCTCTGTACACTGCTTCCGCTATGTCATCGGGATGGCCGGCCAGTTTTCTCAATCGCTGTATCGCTGCGCCAGTCCGCTCGATTGATTCGGCGTATGGCCCCGCGTGCTCGATGATGTCGCGAGCGTTCTCATTCGCAACACCGAGAAACTCGGTGATGATAAAACCCGGTTCGATGATCACGACCTTAATCCCAAACGGAGCAAGCTCGCCGCGCAGTCCGTCAGAAACGGCTTCCAGAGCGTGTTTCGTGGCGTCGTACACCGACGACAGCGGCCTCGCGATGCGCCCCGCGACCGAGCTTATGTTGACGATCCTTCCGCTTTTCTGTTCACGCATTATCGGGATGACAAGCTGAGTCAGCGCTATCAGCGAGAAGAAATTCGTTTCGAAGTTCTGCCGGATCGCTTCGACTGGCACGAGTTCGATCGGGCCTCGCTGACCATAGCCCGCGTTGTTGACCAGTGCGTCGACACGGCCGAACGCTCGCATGGTCTCCTGAACAAGCCGCTCGCGATCGGCCGCCGATGTGACGTCACCGGTGACCGCAAGCGCACGCCCGTTCGCAGCTTCAATCTCTCGCTTTATCACGTCGAGCCGCTCAGCGCGCCGCGCGTTGATCACTACTGTTGCGCTTTCGCGAGCGAGCCATCGCGCCGTAGCTTCGCCTATCCCCGCGGAAGCTCCGGTCACGATTACGATCTGTCCGTCGAGTCTTCCCATCGATCCTCTATTCTCAGAATTTCGTCTGCAGATACACCCGCATCATCTCGCGCCACGTTGGCCAATCGTGAGGCATGTCGTAACCCCACAAATCCAGTTCGTGTGGAATTCCCTTCGCTGACAAGATCGCCGACAGCCGCCGCGACGCATCTGGGTTCTCGTACGAACCCTGCCCGGTCACGATGTGTATGTGTTCCTTATGACGAAGCGCTTCCAGATCCGGGCCCCCGATGTTTGGCAGATAATCGACAGGATTGTTGAAGTAGACATTGTCGTCGTAGTAATCGCCCTTGTAATAACCGCGAATATCGAACGCGCCGCTCATCGCAATGCATCCCGCGAACAGATCGGGACGCCGGCACAACTGATTCATGCAATGAAACGCGCCGAGGCTCGCGCCGGCGGTGATGATTCCAACTCGTCCCTGACAACTGTTCCAGATGTAAGGCACGACTTCTTCGGTGATGTAATTGTTGTAATGGGTCTGACGCAACGCTTTGTACTTCGGATGCAGTTGATCGTTGAGCCAGCCTTCTCGATTGATGCTGTTGATGGAGAAGACCTTGACCTTGCCGCTGTCGATAGATTCACGAATCGCATCGATGACGTAGAAGCGTTCGTATTCCAAAAAGTCCGCGGCAGCGGTTGGAAACATCAACAACGGAAAACCCCAATGCCCGTAGGTCACGATTTCCATCGGTTTGTTCAGGCTCGGGCTGTGCCACGATTCGATTGAGCGATGCATAGATTTCTTTCCTCTTTTTTAGCGGGATAATTGCGCGTGATCAATTTGGCAAGCGTGTACGCTAGCGGCAACGGTCGGGAATTTCAAGCGGCATCGACCCACGCTGTCCTATTGTCGAGTTGGTCGATCTATGAAGCTAGTCATGCCCATTTATTGGAACGGGCTTACTGTTCTTTAGACGAACGTCGCTCCGTTTATAAACGGCTCGATCCTGGAGAACCCTGGCCGCGTTCTTGACGGAGAACGTGTGCGTGCGACCGCCTCCCGCTTCACCGGCGCTACTCTTTTCGTATTTCCAATCGGACTGAACCAGAAAGATTCATCTACGCGCCAGATTATCACTGGTTTACCTGGTTCAATCGACTCTGTCGGATCAACCAAATAGCGCCAGATGATATACCAGCCCGAATGGTCATAGTGTGATTGAATCGTCCACGCCCGCTTGCTGGCCTTACTCTCTAAGCACTCGTTTGGTTTCGGCTTTATGCCAGAGCCTCGTCGTTTCAGATCTGGAAATCTCTGTTGGGCAGTGTCGATATTACGATGTTTCTCGTAGGTGCTGACAGAATCGAGTGCTTTCGTTCCGAAGATCCCAACGATACCGCTAAAGACGTTTGCTTGTTCGTGATAAATATCAACTAGGTCCGCCAACTGACGTTCCATATAGTCAACAGCTTTTCGAATAGCTACAACAGTCAGCCCAGGGGGAAGTGGGACCGCATGGTTAAAGTCTTCTTTACGAGCCATCAGCCTCTTCACTTGACCTGAAACGCCGCCAGTAATGGGATGGCGTTTACTGCCATCTCAAAGTATTCGGCGTTGCTCTCTAAGCCTATGCTCTGCAATCCGCAGGCGGTCGCCGCTGCGATTGTCGAACCAGAACCCATGAAAGGATCAAGAATGGTACCGTCGTCGAATGGCAATGCGGCCCGCACTATCTGTCGCATGAAATGTTGAGGCTTCAAGGAGGGATGCGCAGCAATGGCCCGCTCACCGTTTCTCGCAACCGATGACTCAATGACGTCCTTGAATGGCTCTTCGGGTGACACGCGACGCAAGCCGCCGGTTCGCCACTTACGAAGGTTGTCCTGGACGCGTCCCTCGCAGGGCTTTCTAAATAGACCCCACGGTTCCCAACACGCCCGTGGCATTACTGTTACCATTTCGAACTCGCGTTCCGCGTTCTTCGGACGGTCGCCACCGCGTAGGGTTTGCACAAGGCGCATTATCTCGCCGCGCTTTTCGAACCCCGATCCGATGAAGGGCTCGTACACCAGATGGGAAACCAGCGGGTTTGTTGCAATGAATACATGAGCGCCGGGAACCATCACGCGCATCAATCGGCTGGCGAGGCGGGCAAAAAATTCCCGAAGCTGCCTTTTCTCACTGCTCGTGAGAACAGTGAATCGAGGCAGAGGAGCACGTTGGCAGCCGTCAAACGATGGGGGGATTCTCCAGATACCTCCCTTACCAATCTTACGTTTGTGCAACTGTTCCTCGGAATACTCGATCAGTCCATAGGGCGGGTCGGTTACAACTGCTTCGACGGAGCACGGTGCGGCGGAGTCTAGCCATTCAAACGCGTCGCAGTGAAATACACGATAGGGTTTTTGGCTGATTCTTAGCCGCAATTCTCCCGCGTGTAGCGTCGTTAAGTCGGCGTGATGAACTCTTCTTCGAGACATGGATCGATTGGAGATCATAGAGTAGACGTATACCTGACGCAATGTCACGCCGAAGCCGTGTCTGCCGAAGCCGTTCATCTCCAGACGCGATTCGTGATTCCAGTTTCGATCGCGGGAATCACGCGCGATGTGGAATGAACCCGAGATGATCTATCGAGACTTTGAGAACCGACTCAAGAATGCGTCACCACCCTCTGACCTATCCAAATCACTTGATCTTGCCAGGCCCCCACAATGCGCGGCCCGGTTTCGCGTTCGTGTGCTCGCCGTCCTTCAGCACTTGAATGCCGTTTACGAAGACGTGCTTCACTCCGACCGAGTATTGATGGGGGTTCTCGAAGGTCGCTCGGTCGGCTATCGTCGTTGGATCGAACACCACAACATCGGCAAACATTCCTTGTTTGAGAAAGCCTCGATGATCGAGCCCGAGATTATCCGCCGGCAAACCGCTCAGCCTTCGAATCGCTTCCTGAAGCGTGATCACTTTTTCTTCGCGCACGTACTTGCCGAGCAATCGGGCAAAATTCCCATAAGCTCGCGGATGCGTAGACGAACGCAGAAACGCACCCTCTGGAGCCATCGAAGCCGCGTCCGATCCCAATGATACCCAAGGCTGACGAAGCTGTTTCTTGATATTGTCTTCGCTCATCATGAAATACACGGTGCCCACGCGAGAGTGATCCTCGTACACCAGGTCCATAATCGTTTCGATTGGATCCTTGCCGCGCATCTTCGCAACTTGAGCGAGAGTCTTTCCGGTCAGCGGCTTTAATGCATCCGTCCTGAAACCAACAAGCAGTATTCGATCCGGTGATCCGGCAAGCATATAGAGATTTTCCCAGTCATTGGATGGTGTGCGAATCGCGGCGGCAATCTTCTTTCGAGTCTCCGGGTCCTCCAATCGCTTATCCGCCGCGGCGCGCCCGCCGTCGAACACCCACGGCGGCATCGCGGCGTCGAGCCCGGTTGCTCCCGCCGTGTACATATACATGTCGGCGGTTATTTTCATTCCTTTGCGGCGAGCTTCGTTGATCATCGCGATGACCTTGTCCATCTTGTTCCAGTTCGATTCGCCGGATGTTTTGAGGTGATAGATCTCCGCCGGGAGCCCGGCTTCGCGGCTTATGCGAAGCGTCTCCTCGACGGCTTCGATCAACTGGTTTCCCTCGCTTCGAATGTGCGCGATGTATTTGCCTTTGTATTTCGCGGCGACTTTGCAGAGCTCGATCAGCTCTTCGGTCTTCGCATAAAACGCGGGTGGATAAATCAATGCGGTGGTGACACCGAGCGCGCCCGTTTCCATCTCCTGCCGCACAAGCTCGCGCATGCGATCGAGTTGTTCGGCGGTGGGCGGCTTGTCTTCGAGGCCAATGACGTTTTCGCGAATCGTTGTCGCGCTGACAAACGACGCGGCGTTTTGAGAGATGCCGTGCTTCTCGAGATAGATCAGATATTCCGAAAGCGTCGTCCACGGCACTTCGAATCTCAAGTCGCCCTGGCCCGAGACGCGCCGGCGTTTCATCTCATCGCTGAGCGGACCCATGGATCCTTCGCCGAATATCTGAGTCGTCACGCCCTGCCGAAGCTCGCCTTGCGAGCGGCCATCCGTTATCAACGAGCTCTCAGAGTGAGAAAGCATGTTGATGAAACCGGGCGCGACGGCGAGTCCTGTTGCATCGATGATTGTCGTCGCGGCCGCGGATTTGAGATTGCCGATCGCGGCAATTCGGTCGCCTTTGATGCCAACATCGACTCGCCGGGGCGCGGCTCCGGTGCCGTCATAGACAGTTCCGCCTTTGATGATGGCGTCGAATGAAGCAACGCGTTGGGCTTGTGCGCTTGGAAGCGCCAGCAGCACGACCGATAGCGCCAGCAACCGAGCGATCTGTTTCTTCAGAACGTTAATCACAATATTCTTCTCCTGAAAGCTTGTATGGGCGGCGCTCCGTCGCCGCCCCTCGCTCATCAGCAACTCGTAGCCGTATCAGCAACTCGTAGCCGTAAGAGAGGCGGCCACGGAGGGCCGCCCTTACAAGCTCACTGCTCATGGTTCACTCATTCGTTCGTTGCTTTTTTCTTCTCACGCTTCGGAGCAGGCGGAATGATTCCCGGCTTGAGCAACTCGCTGACTGGAGTACCCTCGGCTTTGGCGAATCTCAATCCCAACACAGCCGCTGCCGTCGGGCCAATGTCGATCATTCTCGCGAGCGCCATCTTCGCGCCCACGCGCGCGCTTGCGCCATAGACGATCAACGACGATCGCATCTCGACTCGCGACGGCAACTGACCGTGCGTGCCGCGGTAGTCCTTTGCTTCATGTTCCGCGGGCCCGGTCAGGTGTTCGTCGAATGAAACGCCCGGCGCCGCGTCCAGCATCACCAGCGCGTTTGGAATCGCTTCCAGTTTCTTGAGCTCGGCCTGTTTCAGCATCGAATTGATCGGGCCTTTTTCGGCGGCGATCTTGCCGAATATCTCGATGACCTTCGCCGCGGTTTCCTTATCGTTAGGATCGCGCAACACAATCGCGCACGAGCCGCCCGCGGGCCACGCCGCTGCTTTCCAATCCGTGGGTTTGCCATCCGGACCGAGAGTTATCAGTTTGTTCTTCACCAAAACAACTCCGGGTTCGAACTTTCTGTTCACATCGGCGAAACCGTGATCGGATACGAGAAAAAAAGTGGTCTGATCGAAGATACCGGCCTTGCGAGTGGCTTCGATTATGCGGCCAATGTACGCGTCCATACGTTCCGCGCATTCGATCGCGGCGGCCGAACGCGGGCCGTTCTTGTGATGTACATCGTCGAGCGCAAGCAAATGAATGAGCATCAAGTTAGGCTTGTGCGTGTTGATTACGTATTCGCTGATCGCCGTCCGGCGTCCGTCGGTCGAGTTGTCACCCCCCGATCCGTTCTCCAGGGCTTTCGCCAACAGACCTGGCGTCGAGTATTGAGCAGTGCGCTTCCCTGATTGAGTTGTACCCGCTGGATCGGCGATCTCCGGGACGCTGTAATCAATGTCGGCGCCAACAGTCACCGGCCAACCCACGTTAGCGGTAACCAGTCCCGCTTTCTTTGCCATGCTCCAGAGCGTTTCGGTCTTCAACGCTTCGGCAAACCAGTACCATTCGCGAGTCTGAGGATCGGTGGGCGCTTCGAAGATTCGATTCTGAATGATTCCATGAATCGCGGGCCGCACGCCGGTGATCAACGTCGTGTGCGCCGGGTAAGTGACCGTGGGAAATATGCCTTCTACGCCTTCTGCATACGCGCCGCCGAGTTTCATCTTCAGGAGATTCGGCAAGCGAAGTCCCAGCCGCGCGGGCTCGACATAGTATTCCGGCACGAGCCCGTCGATCGAGATCATTATTACGTGCGCATCGCGCCTCGGCTGCGGTTGCGAGGCTGGCTGAGTTTGACTGCTTCGCTGCGCCGCCGGAGCTATCGATGCGAGTAACAACGAAACGATGACGAGCAGTCGCTGGCGGAGCCTTCTTGATTGGGTCATTCTCTTGCGCCTCCAAAAGGTTGAGCGATCAAATGCGAAGATTCTGGATGACAATCGCCTGCCTCGTATCCCCTGCTCAATCGGCAAGGGCCACGCTAATGCTTTGCGTTTCCGAGGTCAAGGTGAACAACTACACCTCAACACTCAATCCATCCCGGCCTATAAAAACCTCGCCATCGTAGCCGCGCTCCAATTCGGCTTTCAGCTCGGCTTCGTCGACGTCGAAATAAAAGTGCGTGAGTATCAACTTCGCGACTGACGCGTGAGTGGCCAGCCGGGCGGTCTCTGCAATCGACAGATGCCGCGCGTCTTGTCGCGGCTCACGAAAGGAGCATTCCGAAATCAGCACATCCGCGCCGCTGAAGAAGCCTGCGAGATCTTCGCTATAAGCCGTGTCGCCGGTATAACAAAGAACGCGGCCGCGACTCTCAATCCTCACCGCAAGACTTTCTGCGGTGTGCGGTGTCTTCGCGACCGAGAGCGTTGATTCACGCGCGAGTTCGACGCGATCACCGGGTTTCACGAGTTGAACGACGACTGGAAATTTCGGCTCGAAGACTTTGCGCCCGAACGCGGACTTCAATCCTTCGATTATGTTTTCGAGTCCGGCCGGACCCAGAAGTGTGAGTGGTTCAGTACGCTCGCTCCGCATTCCGTAACAAAACGCGAAGAACAATGAAGCCAGCTCGCCCACATGATCGACGTGAAAATGACTGATGAACAGGTGAGTCATTCGCTCCCAGGGCAGGCCGTATCGAGCGAGCGCGTGTACGGTCCCGGCGCCGCAGTCCATCATCACGCGAGCGCCGGGGAGTTCGACGAAGTAACCGGCTGAGTTGCGCGCGCCGTTCGGAACAACCGTCCCGGAACCAAGTATCGTCAGCTTCATTGAGACTTGAGTCTATCACTCGCAATCGAGGTAGAGTTTAATGTTCGATAACACTCAGCTTGTCGGACATCATTTCGACCCGGCGATTTCAATGACTGCCCAATAGATGTATTCGACAAACCTGCCCAGGCCCTCCACGGAGATTCGCTCATCGTTGCCGTGAACGCTGGCGCGTTCCTTGTCGCCGGCAACGCTCCCCAATCCGTAAGCCTGCACGCCCTTCGCTCTCAGTTGCGCCGAGTCGGTTGCGCCGGTCAGCATCATTGGCAATGTGGGAACGCCGGGAAATACTTTTGCCTGCGAGATCTCGAGCGAATGAAACATCTCCGTTTCGAGCTTTGAGGGCGGTGACGCGGGCCGTCCGCGAGCCGGCGGCGGAATCACCTCTACGGCCGGATCGTTGATCAGTTTTCGCAAAGCAGCCGCAAGCGCTTCGATGTCTTCATCGGGCACGGCTCGCACGTCGAGCGTCGCTTCGGCGTCGCCGGGGATCACGTTGCTGCGGAATCCGCCCTTGATAATTGTCGGAACAATCGAAGTTCGAAGCATGGAATTGTATGTTCCGTTCTGCGTGCGAATCGCTTGTTGAATCATTTCCGTCTTCGCTGGGTCTTCGAGATGACCGTACAACTGTGCCTCCACGGGAGGGCTGATCGTGGCGAGCCTCGAGAAGAACGCACGCGTCGTCTCGTTCAAACGCATCGGCACTTGCCAGTTTCCAACCTTTGCAACCGCGGCCGCCAGATGCGTGATCGCGTTGTCGGGCCGCGGAATCGAACCGTGACCGCTGGTCCCACGAGCGACGAGCTTGAAGCCTCGCGGGACCTTTTCAGTGGTCGCTACGCCGACGTACTTCACCTTGCCTTGCGGCGCATAAATCGTACCGCCTTCGTTTAGCGCATACTCGCATTCGATCTTGTCCCAGTGCTGCTGAACCATGAAATCGATTCCAACGCTCGATGTTCCTTCCTCGCCGGCTTCGGCGAGATATATAACATCGCGATCGAGCCGAACCTTGAGCCTGTTCAGCAACAGAAATACTTCAAGGCACGCGACGGCCATTCCTTTGTCGTCCGAAGAGCCGCGGCCATACAAGTAACCATCCTTCACCTCGCCGCCAAAAGGATCGACGGTCCATTTCTCGCGCTCGACTCCGACGACATCGATGTGGCCCATCAGCAGAATGGGTTTCTTTTTGCCGTTGCCTTTTATGCGCGCGACGATGTTGCCGCGGCCCGGCTCCATTTCGAATATCTCGGACTGAATTCCTTCGCGATCCAGAATCGCTTTCAGGTACTGGGCGCCTTTCGTTTCGTTGCCGGGCGGGTTGCTTGTGTCGATACGCACAAAGCCCGAGAGAATCTTGACGGCTTCATCACGCGCGGCGGCGAAGTCAGGCTTGTCGAAGGAGTGAGCGCGAAACGAATTCGAAGCTAAGATCGCGAGTGCCGCGGCAAGAGATGTTACAGTTCGATATTTCATCAATAGTCCTCGTGGTAAGCTGAAGCCGGCGTAGGCGAGCCGTAGCTTAGCAACGCCGTCATTAAAGCTGCAAGAAGCGGCGCGCAATCTTTCGATCAGTCAAAACGAAAGCAGTGCTCGCGCGGCGACGGTCAATTTGAGACAGCGGCACAAGCGTCACATTGTCGATGATGATCTATTTGGCAGAAAGGGGCGAATTCAAGCTCAAGGCCAATGGCACGGTGTGTGCAGATTCATCTACCGGAAGCTTGAGACGCCTGATGGTCTCATGGGCCACTGTACACAGCGCCGGATTTACTTGGCGCGGGCGATGTTGAAGTCTTCACCAATTCGGGCCTCACCGCCGAACGGGTGACTACTCGATGCCTCGCTCGCGCAAAATAAAGACCGAGTCAGAACCCTCTCTACGGCATCTGGCGCTGACGTACGGTGGCCCGCTTTCTTGATGGATTGCGGATTTTGGATTTGCTCGCAATCACCTGATAACGTCCCGTCCATCAATAAAAGGTCGTAACGATTCTGGAACCACTATCGAACCATCTGCTTGTTGATAATTTTCCAGAATAGCCAGCCACAACCGCCCAATCGCCAGTCCCGATCCGTTCAACGTGTGCGCGAATTCGGGTTTAGATTTCTGCTCGCGGCGAAATCGAATCCCCGCGCGGCGCGCCTGAAACGCTTCGCAATTCGAACACGACGAGATCTCTCGGTAGGTGTTCTGGCTCGGCAGCCACACTTCAATGTCATAAGTCTTCGCCGAGGAGAATCCCAGGTCACCGGTCGCGAGCGCGACTCTGCGATACGCAAGACCCAGGTCCTCGAGCACCGTTTCAGCATCGCGCGTCAACGATTCGAGTTCGTCATACGAATCCTCAGGCCGCGTGATCTTCACCAACTCGACCTTGTCGAACTGATGTTGCCGAATAAGCCCGCGAGTGTCCTTCCCGTGGCTCCCGGCCTCGGACCTGAAGCACGGCGTGTACGCGGTCATCTTTATCGGCAACCGCGCGCCGTCGAGTATTTCGTCGGCGTAGATGTTCGTCAGCGGCACTTCAGCCGTCGGTATCAGATATAACTCACGGTCATCTCTCAGCTTGAACAGATCCGTTTCGAACTTTGGCAACTGGCCGGTGCCGTACAGAGTCTTCGAATTCACAATGAACGGCGGCAGCACTTCCTGATAGCCGTGCCGCTTCGTTTGTATATCGAGACAGAAATTGATCAACGCGCGCTCGAGCCGCGCGCCCAATCCGGTCAGGATCGCGAATCGCGCGCCCGAAAGTTTTGCGGCGCGCTCCAAATCGAGCAGCCCGAGCGCCGCGCCCAGATCAACGTGATCTCGAGGCTCGAAGTCAAAAGTGGGCGGTGTGCCGGAGCGCTTGATTTCCTCGTTAGCGGATTCGTTGGGTCCTACCGGCGCGCTGTCGTGCGCGATATTCGGAAGCGTCGCCATCAGGTTGTTCAGATCGGTTTCAATCGTGTCGAGTTCAGCTTCGGCAGCCGCGATTTGGTCTCCGAGATCGCGAACAGCGGCGCGGCGAGACTCGGCCTCATCCTTCCGGCCCGCTTTCATCAGGGCGCCAATCTCCTGGCTCTCGCTATTTCGCGTCGCTTTGAAGTCATCGCGCTGCCGAATGAGCGCCCGGCGGCGGCCGTCGAGTTCGTTGAAGCGGTCGAGCGCCTGCATCGGAAAGCCCCGCTCGCCGAGCTTTCTTGTCACGAGGTCGAGATTGGCTCGCACAAAATTTATGTCGAGCATACACAGTCACCTTTCATGGCTGAATGATAAAACGAGAGCGTAAGCGGGGCTCAGCGGAGTGTCAACCGAGCGCTCGGTCAACGCAAGCCTAAGTGCATCAGCGTGAAGACCGGATGAACGTTCAGCTTCGCTTACGCAAGCTGCGGAGCATTCCGCTGCAACTGTAGCTCGATGAGCGTACGGCGAGTGACGAGAACGAAGCGAAGAAGACAAGGTAGAGGGTGAACTTCAGCCAGCGGGTGCCACCCGGATCGACTGCCATCACCAGCAACGCGCCGATGATGGAGAAGACGAGGACCCCGCCAATGTTGATGAGAAGTTTTTTCGTGTTATCCATAACGCACTTTCCAAATAAACCTTGTTGAATTCTATCATAGTACGAGACGCCTTTAAGTTTCGTTCCTGATGTTCGGTTGCAACCGTCTGATCCCGCTCGGTAGCATAACGTAACGATGAGCGAGCCAACTCCTGAAGAAATCCCGAATGACGACGCGGCTTCGTCCGCGTTCGCGTTACGCACAAGAGAAGTCGACAGTGAAGAAGGCAAGGTCACGATCTCGATGCTTGTGTGCGAGCCGCTCGAACGCGCGGGTTTCATCAACGCATTCAGTACTCGGCTCGGGGGCGTGAGCGCGCTTCCATCGCGCGCGCTCAATCTCGCTTATTTCAAGGGCGACGAAAAGGAAGCCGTCGCCGAGAACAGGCGGCGCTTTCTGAAGGCGATGGGAGCGGAAGGCGTTCAGATAGTTACCGCGCGCCAAACGCATTCGACCGAACGCTGCACGATCGAATCAGCAGCACAAGCTCGCGGTCCTCAGCCCGAGTGCGATGCGATGATCACTCGAATGACGGATGTGCTGCTAGGCGTTCAAACCGCCGACTGTCTGCCGGTGCTCGTCGCGGATACAAAGAGCGGCGCGGTGGCAGGGATTCACGCAGGGTGGCGCGGGACCGCCGGGCGAATCACCGAGCGAACCGTCGCCGATTTGATGTTATCCGGCGGAGTCAATCCGCGTGACTGCATCGCGGCGCTTGGGCCGACTGCATGTGCTGAATGTTATGAGGTGGGCGAAGACGTGATTGAGCGATACAAGAGCGAATTCGGATACTGGAGAAATCTTCTGGTTAACTTCAAAGAGAACGGCAAGGCTCATCTGGATATCCGCGCGGCGAACGTCCAGCAACTAATGTTTTGCGGCTTCAGCGAGGATCGCATTCACGTCGCGGAGTTCTGCACTATGCATCAGAACGAGTTCTTCTTTTCGTATCGAAAGGAAGGACGCGGGCTCCCGTCGCAGGTTGGCCGGTTGCTGTCAGTCATAGGTAAACGATCCGATGCGTGACGAATCAGCCTTTCACTTGCGGTGACTTTTGCAACGATGATAGAGTCCGCGGCATTGAAAGCAAGAGAAGCCTGCACGGTCTATTGTGCAGGCATTTTTTTGCCTGATCGCGTTCTGGCGGGACCACAATATGGATGAGAATGTTCCGATCGGATGATGTGTTCACGCTCGCGCGGCAACGCCGTTGATGTTCGAGCCCCAAAGCCAGACTTCGTGCAGCTTAGTGTCTTTGAGTCTTTGTGGCGAGCGCTCTCTTCCACACGACCGCTACGGCGCAAAATACCCTCGGCGATGCCGCACGTTAAAGTCGGTGTGATTCTTCACCTTCAATTGGATTGTTCTGAAAGACCCGTCCTTCACGGCGTTCGAAGGCGTGTATGCCATTATGTACTGAGATCGAAGGTCCTCGTCGATCTGAGCGTAAGCCTTATCGAGATCTTCTTCATTGCGCGGGAAAAAAGCCCGGCCGCCGGTTTCGGACGCGATCTTTTTGAGAGTCCCGGTATCGATGCCGTATTCGGCGGCCCCGATTCCGATCGAGTAGACAATAATCTCGCTGCGCCATGTTCGCTCGATTGCCTCGCGCATCTTTACACTGCTCGAGTTATCCTGGCCATCGGTGACCAGAATGATCACGCGGCGGCCCGCCTCGCGTCTCAACAAATCGGACGACACCGAATAAACCGAATCGTAGAGCGCGGTCGAACCCACGCCCGAGTTGTTGATGGGCGGTGTACTGCCGGGGCGGCTCATCGTAGCGGTTTGGGCGGGAACACGAACGTCGTCGAGCGCGCGATAAAGCTTCTCGACGTCGGATGTCAGATCCTGCACGAGCACCGAGTCGTGCTCGAACGTCACGACAGCCGCGAGGTCCTTTTTCGGGCGAAGCACGCGGCGAAAGAAGCGCTGCCCTGCTGATCGCTCCTGAGGCAACGTGTATTCCTGGCTGCCCGATATATCGATCAGCATCGCGATCGTTATCGGCAGATCGGTCTGACGCTCGAATGAAAAGACTTGCTGCGGCTTGCCGTCTTCCAGGACTTCGATGTCGTCTTTTGTGAGATCGTTTATGTAACGGTTCTTCTTGTCGGTGACATTGAACGGCACGGTGACCAGTTGAGTACCGAGCTTTAGAGTTTGTTCATCCTGCGGACCTTCATCCGCCTTCTTTTCGTCTTTATTTGTTTTCTGTGGGCCGGGCTTTGCCGGCTTTTGAGTTCCTGCAAAGCTTGCTGCAAACAGAGAAAGTATAAGCGCTGCATTGATTGCTACAACAAAACTGATTCTTCTTAACTTCATTTCCTTACATCTTCCGTAGCCGCGTAGTACCCGCGGCGATGAATAATGCGCGCATCAGGCCGCGCGTTGACTCGCACTTCGACGCGCCTGAATCGCCCATCGTGCGTCAGGTTCGACGGTGAATAAGCCACAAGATACTGGCTTCGCATCTCGGATTCTATCTGTCGAAAATCATTCAGCAGATCGTCCGCGCCTCTCGGGAAGTAAGCCCGTCCGCCGGTTTCCTCGCCAAGCCGCCTCAGCACGTCTTCGCGGATTCCCTCGAATCTGAACCGGTCCCCGATACCGATCGAATAGATGACAACGCCGGCGCGCCACGCCCGGTCTATCGCGTCATCGAGTTTCCGGCGGCTTGCGTTATCGACGCCGTCCGTCAACAGAATGATCGCGCGCCGCGTGACTGCATCATCAGACGCTTTGCGATAATCATCGTGCGCGAGTATTTCGTCGGCGGTAATGTATATCGCGTCGTACAGAGCCGTCGCCTGGTGCCGCGAACTGGATGGAGCCAGCCGGCTCGAGTATTGAATCGTGTCGAAGGCGCGATTGAGCGTGTCGATTCGCGAGGACAAGCCCTGAACCAGTTCGACGTCATCCTGAAACGTTAGGATCGCCGCTGAATCTCGATTGGGCCGTATGATCGATCGAAGAAACTCTCCGGCGGCGATCTTCTCCTGCGGGAAGGTGTACTCCTGACTGCCGGACAGGTCCATCAGGATCGCGATGTTGATGGGCAGCGTCGTCTCGCGTTTGAAAGTGAATATCTGCTGAGGCCGTCCGTCCTCGAGCACTGATATCTCTTCCTGCCTGATGTCGCCGATGACTCGGTTGTTGCGATCGACCGCGGTGAACAGGACGTTTACAAGATCGGTGCCGAGCCGAACTGCGTCATCGCTGGATGCGACCTCGGGTTCTTTATTCGAGTCCAGCGGCGGTTTTTTCTGCGCGCTTTGCGAATCGTTTTTCGGCGGACGCTCGGCGGCGGGTCGTGGCCTCTGCGCCAATCCGCTCAGAGAGCAAACGGTGAGGACTATCAATGCCGTAAGAACTTTCATAGCTTGAAAACCTCAGTAGGCGTATCCGCGTTTGTGATGCAGTTGCCCATCCGCGGCAACCAATTTGACCTTAATCTCGCGCTTCTTTCCGTTTTTCTGTTGATTGGTTGGCGTGTAGAAAAGAACGTATTCGAGTCTGAGGTCGTCCCTCACTTGAGAGAACGCCTTGTACAACTCAACTTTCTCCGATGGAAGAAACAACTGCCCGCCGGTGTCTTCGCACAGCCGCCGCAATTCCTTGTCATCCGAGTTCTCGACCTGCCCCGACGTGACGCCCTTAAAATTCTTGGTGCTGATGCCGAAGACGGTGACGTCGTACTGCTGGGCCATCTCAATGGTCTCTCGAAGGGTGTGCTCGCTTGCGGTGTCTTCGCCGTCCGAGAGAACGACGACAATGCGGCGCGCCTCGGAGTTCGGCATGCTGGCCATTTTTTCTTCGATCACGCGATAGACGCCGTCGTAGAGTTTGGTATATCCGCCCGCCTTCAGTTTTCTTATCGAGTCGACAAGAGGCTGAAGGTTATCCGTGAGATCCTGATGGAGCTCGACGTCCGAATCGAAGGATGCAACCAGCACCTGGTCCTTGCGTTTGAAGGTCGTAACGGTGGCGACGAAGTCTTCGGCCGCGTCTTTTTCGAACGGCAGTTTGAGCTTGACGCTGTTGCTGGTATCGATCAGCAGTCCGATCCTCAGCGGCAGCATGCTCGGAGATGTGAACCTTTCGATCTGTTGACGCGTGCCGTCTTCATAGACTTCGAAGTTGTTTATAGTCAGACCCTCAACAAACTTCTTGTCGCGCTTGACGGAGATCGGCAATCGCACGTTCAGGACGCCGAGGCGTTGCGTGGGGTCGTCCTTCTGCTGAGGGGGTTGTTGAGTTGAAGTCGTTGCGGGTTTCTGCGCCGATGCCGCCGCGGCGAAAACGAATGCGATGGCTGCAATCGAGAGCGCAAGCGAGGATCTTCTCATCTGCTTTGGGGAACCTCCGACGGGTCTGATGCACGGGATATCGATTAGCGATGCTAATTCGAATGAAAATTATAGGGGGAAAGCAGCGCGGTCACAACTGAGCCCGCGGCCGGCGTGATTTGGCGGCAGCGCGAGCAGCACGCGTTTCGCGCCTGAGCGCCAGCCATACACGCAGCACATCCTTGCCTGCTTCGATAACCGACGACAATTTTGCGCCGCGCGCTTTGCCGCTACCGCGCGCGGAAACATTCACCGGATGAGACGCGATTCGACACCCGGCTCGCTCGGCTCGTATCAGCCGCTCGGCCTCAGTGAACGGCGAACGCGACACAAGCGAGAACCGTTCGATCACCTCGCGCCGGACAAGCTTAACGGCGCCCGCGTCGTACGTCTTCACTCCGAAAAGCAGAGGAGGAATCGAATTAAAAACCCAGGAGGTGAAGCTGCGCGAAACGCCATAATGTTTATCCTTGCGTGAGGCGATCACGATATCGAACTCACTCATCAACGGTAACATCTCGAACAGAACGCTGGTCTCCCATTGACGATCGGTGGAGTTGAGGAATACGAGTTCTTTTGAGGCCTCTCGATACAGTCGCTCGAACGTGTCGCGAATGCCCAGGTTCTTCTGGTTGCGAAGCACACGAATACGCGGCAAACGCGCGGAAACTTCGCCGGCGATGCGCGCAGTGTTGTCGGTGGATGCGTCATCGCAAACGAGGATTTCGTAATCGAGGCCCGACGGTGATAACAGCTCGTGTGCCTCGGTCAACACCGATTCGATTGTGGCGTGCTCGTTATAGGCGGGAAAGCAGACTGAGACGCTTGGCAATCGGAGGCACTCCCTTCAGATCGTCCGAAAAACTTTAAGTTTGTCGCCTGGTTATCGATGGCCGCGCACTGAGAATGAGCGACAAGCTGAAGCTTATCCGGCTATCAAAGCTCAACAAGCTCTCCACGCGCGCGCATGGATTTTTCGGCAGCCTCCAGCAGGCGAACAATCCGCAAACCCGCCGCGCCATCAGTTTCCGGGCGTTTGTTGTTTTCGATACAATCGATAAAATGCCGCGCTTCCGTTTGCAGTCCCTCTGTTTGATCGAGCCTGGGCGCCCACATATCACCCGAGCGATAACTCACCAGCATCTCGTACACTTCTTCGTGACCGCGCGAGAGCGCAATACCCTTGTCGTAGACTTTCACTTTCTCGCTGGGTTCGATGTCGTCGTATACGATCATCTTCTCGCTGCCGCCGATTAGCGTTCGCCGCACCTTCACCGGTGCGAGCCAGTTCACATGCAGGTGCGCAAGCTTTGAGTCTCCGAAGAAAAGCGTGATGTAAGCGATGTTCTCCGGCTGGCCCGCGATGTGACTGATTCCGGTTGCCGACACCGCGACAGGTTTCTCCGAAAGCACGAAGTCAAGAATCGAAAGGTCGTGAACTGCAAGGTCCCAGATCACGTTAACGTCGTGCTGGAACAATCCCAGGTTCACGCGCACTGCATCGTAGTAGTAAATATCGCCAAGCGCGCCGCTCGTCACCATCTCGCGAATCTTGCGGACCGCGCCGGTGTACACGAACGTGTGATCGACCATCAACACAAGGTTGCCGCGCGCGGCTTCGTCGATCAGCCGGGATGCTTCGTCTGAAGAAGCCGCCAGGGGCTTCTCGACAAGCACGTGCTTCCCAGCCCGAAGCGCCTCGATCGCAATGCTGAAGTGGGTCGAAACAGGCGTCGCGATGGCAATCGCGTGGATGTCAGGTGAACTCAGCAACTCGAAATAGTTTTCAGTTGCCATCGCGCCGGGATATCGGCGGCGCGCGTGATCGAGTCTTTCGGCGCGAACGTCGCTTACGCCCACGAGCCGCGCACCCGGCGCTTCCGCGAAGTTTCGAACGAGATTCGGTCCCCAGTATCCGTAGCCGATTACTCCGACGCCGATCATTTCATCTCCAGCTCAAATCGCTGCGTCCGTTGAAAGCGGCTTCCAGGGCCAATTTCACCGGACTCACTGTTGTTCTGATTTCGCCGTACGCTTTCCAATATCCGCGACGACTCGCGCCGGCACGCCCGCAACGATTGCGAAAGCCGGTACGTCACGCGTAACGACTGAGCCCGCGCCCACCAACGCGCTTTCGCCGATGGTTACTCCGGCCAGTATTGTCGCGTTGCTGCCGATTGATGCGCGGCGCCGGACCGTTGTTGGAACGACTGCCCAATCGGATTCAGTTTGCGGGATGCCTTCGTCGTTTGTTGCACGCGGGTAAAGGTCGTTCGTAAACATCACTCCGTGGCCGATAAAAACTTCGTCCTCGATGGTGACGCCCTCGCAGATGAATGTGTGCGAGGAAACTTTGCAGCGCGCGCCGATGACCGCGTTCTTCTGAATCTCAACGAATGCTCCGATCTTCGTATCTTCGCCGATCTCGCAGCCGTAGAGATTGACGAGATCCGGCTGGAAGATTTTTACTCCAGCAGCTAAGCGAACATCGGGCGCGATTGGCATAGATTTCTTCTCTCCCGCCTCAACCCTGAATATCGAGCACGTCCTGGCGAGTGACGATGCCGACGATGCGGCCATATTCCTCGACGAGCAACGCGGGCGAGCCTTTCAGATACTTGACCGCCGTCTCGACGCCGACGTCTTCGTTGACCACCGGCAACGCGCGATCCATCACCTCTGAAACCGGCGACTGCATCAACTCACGGTTCTCGAGAAGCTTCGCCATCAACCGTCCTTCGCGAATGCTGCCGACGGACTTCGCATCGTCGAGAACGGGCAGTTGTGAGAGCCCGTAGGTCTTCATCATTTGAAGCGCATCGGCGATCTTGTGATTGGGACCCACCGAAACCAGATGCGGGGTCGAGTCGTCATTCTTCAACTGGTTGATCAGCCCAACGGACATCTTTTCGACGCCGAGCATTCGCTTCTCTTTCATCCACTCGTCGGAGAGAAACTTGGATAGATATCGCTCGCCGGTGTCGCACACGATGAACACCACGACGTCGTCCTTTCCCAGATCGCGAGCGACTTGCAACGCGGCAACCAGATTCGTGCCCGTCGAGCCCCCGCAGAATATTCCCTCCTCGCGTCCAAGTCGCCGGGCCATCTGAAACGAATCCTTATCGGTTACGTTGATGATTTCGTCAATGTACTTGAAGTGAACGTTTTCGGGGATGATTTCCTGGCCGATGCCTTCGACCAGATACGGCGTGGCCTGCATCAGCTTGCCGGTCTCTTTGTAGGTCTTGAACACCGAGCCGTAAGGGTCCGCGCCGATCACTCGAATGTGTGGATTCTTCTCTTTTAGGAATCGGCCGGTTCCACTTATCGTCCCGCCTGTTCCGATGCCAGACACAAAATGCGTGATTCGTCCTTGAGTCTGATCCCATAGTTCCGGCCCCGTCGTCCGGTAGTGGGCCTCGGGATTCGCGACGTTGCCGTATTGAAACACGAACAGCGAGTTCGGGGTCTCCTGCGCGATGCGCCGCGCTGTCGCGACGTAATGATCAGGCGAGTCGGGCTTCGCGGCAACAGGAACGACTACGACGTCGGAGCCGAGCGCTTTGAGATAACGAACTTTTTCGACCGAGCACTTATCGGTCATCACGAACACGGCTTTGTAGCCTCGAACAGCGCAGACGAGAGCCACGCCAATGCCGGTGTTGCCGCTCGTGGCTTCGACAACGGTGCCACCGGGCTTGAGCCGGCCGTCGCGTTCGGCTGCATCTATCATCGAGATGCCTATGCGATCTTTGACCGAGCCCCCGGGATTGAGCGATTCCATTTTCGCGAGCACGAGCGCGTCGATGCCTTTTGTTAATTTGTTGAGCTTGACGAGAGGCGTTTGGCCAATGAGCCCGAGAACATTCTCTGAGTAATTCATGATTCCTCGATTGAATTCACAGCGGTTGTCACTTGCCAGCGCGAGGAGTTTATCATCGCGCATCACGACAAGTCAGCCCGCGCAGGCGAGAGCATTGTAGCGCAAGTCAGCCCGCGTATGGGCGACAGCATGTAGCCCAGGGCAAGTCCGCGCAGCCTGGGTTGACGTCGCGGCCTTAACGTTACACATGCCGCAAGCCCGCATAAGCGGGCGAAAGCATGTAGCCCAGGGCAAGTCCGCGCAGCCTGGGTTTACGC
>Ga0207684_10000292_pt1 | contig 71954 bp, 70 predicted proteins | sample KBSK5501metaG_FD_184342 | JGI IMG/M metagenome (GOLD analysis project Ga0207684, IMG submission 184342) | Corn, switchgrass and miscanthus rhizosphere microbial communities from Kellogg Biological Station, Michigan, USA - KBS K5-50-1 metaG... | ecosystem: Host-associated > Plants > Roots >...
GTCTTGACTGGTAATCATGACCTGCCGCTTTACCGGATCTCACACCCGCCCTTGTTCTATCACAAAAACGGCAATTCCAAGATACAAGCCGCTTACGATTTTGTGGGCTGCAACAGAACGCTATAAACGTAGGCACGGTGTAGGAAGCCCGACAGAGGCAAGGAGCCGTCACCCAGTTGAGTCTGACGGCTGATTGTGAAGTGCTCCTAGTTGTAAGGGGTGCTGCCTTATTGGGTCTCGTTGACGAGTCGCGCGGCTCGCTGCGCCGAATTGATCTGAAGTTGCGCGCTCACTTTTTGGATCTGCGATTCTTGCCTTTTGAGACGCGCACCCAGAAGTTGCATTTCCTTGCGTTGTTCTGCGTTGACTGCTTCCTGCTTTGCTCCAGCAGATTTTAGTTGCGCAATTGTCGCTTGCTGTTCCTCCACCTCGCGGTGTTCTTTAAGAAACTCGTTAAGCAACATCGCATTCACTGCTTCGTAGCGCACGCTGTAGGCCTTCCCCTCGGCATCGCGCACCACCAGGTCGGGATTTACTTGTTCCACTTCCTCGGCCACCAGCCCAAACTGCGGGATACCCTTGGGATCAATCTCCTGCTTGTAGCGGAAGGTGACCGGTTTGAGAGCGAGGATCGCTTCGCTCGCTCCGTCCATGCTGTGGATGTCCTGTTTGAAACGGGCCGAGGAGGTCAGCGTGCCGAGCTGCCCGGATGAATTCACGAACACCGCTACCCCCCCAGAGGCGGTCGCCCCACTGATGCCAGCGATAAAGGTGACGCTCTGGGTGCCTTGTATACCGATGCGGATGGTGTTAGCCTCGCCCGCGACGCCGCTATTGCCAATGTCGATATTGTTATCGCCCGTGCTGAGGTTGGTGCCGGCACTTGTGCCTATCGCAATGTTGTTGCTACCGATTGTATTGCTAGAGAGCGCCTCAAGACCAATGGCTGTGTTGTCATTGCCGCTAGTGTTGCTAAGGAGCGCCTGAAGACCCGTGGCCGTGTTCGCGCTGCCGTCGGTGTTGCTAAAGAGAGCCTCCCAACCATTCGCCGTGTTTTGAGTGCCGGTAGTGTTGCTAACGAGCGTTTCAAACCCAGTGGCCGTGTTGTCGCTGCCGATTGTGTTGCTAAAGAGCGCATTAGTACCCTCAGCCGTGTTCTCGCCGCCGGTTGTGTTGTGCGAGAGAGCATTAGCACCCTCGGCCGTGTTGTAGAGCCCCGTGGTGTTGCTAAAGAGCGCCCGAAGACCGCTCGCCGTGTTAGCGTTGCCGGTGGTATTGCTAAAGAGCGCTTCAAGACCGCTGGCCGTGTTGTTGTTGCCGGTGGTGTTGCCAAGGAGCGCAAAAGCACCGTTGGCCGTGTTGTTGCTTCCGCTTGTGAGGCTCAAGAGGGCACCAATCCCCTCAGCCGTGTTGTTGGGACCGGTTGTATTGCTAAGTAACGCATCAAAACCGATGGCCGTGTTATTGACCCCGGTTGTGAGGCTAACAAGCGCATTAGCTCCCTCAGCCGTGTTTTGGTTCGGATAGCCTCCGTCCGGTGCCGGGCTAACCCCGAAAGCTTTCGGGGCCGGCAAAAGCGCAAAGCTTGCCAGCGCGACGGCAAGCGGGATGAGAAGAAAACCACGTCGCGCAGTCGTCGGACTAAGCGAATTTCTTACCGATGGAATTGTATTTGTTAGCTGAATCGGCTGATACATATAGGCTCTTCTTTCACCCGGTGGTCTCCCCTTCAATCGCGGCCTGAAAAAGGAAGAAGCCCTCAGGATAAGCGCCCATCCCGGATCCAGACCTATTTGACAGGGCCGAGCATGCCAGAAACCGCAGTGCAGTGTCAATATAGAAATTATAGTCTTTCCAACAAGAACGCAAAGCTCGCCAGAGCCAAGCGTTTGTGACTTTGCGGATAGCTCATGACGATAGAAAGCGTATCTGTTGGAAGGCGGCGGCCGGGGAACGCCTAAGACCTACATGGAACCTTCGTACTTAATTACCACCTGTTGTATCGGCGTCCCTGTAGCGTCCTTTTGAATTGCCCCTGTGGTTGGATCCCGGTTGGGCTTAACGAACACCTGGTAAACTTTGGTCACCGTGGATAAGACGTTTCCGTTTTTATCCAGAGATTGCCCGGTAACAAAAATGCGGAAGTTGCGGCTTCGCGTCGTAGCCAGATTGAAGATTTTTGCGAACAGCTCTTCGCGGCCGACGTCATTCCACTCGGTAGGCGGTGTTTGATTGTTATATTGGTCCGGGTTGCCAAAGAACGGTTCGGGTTGCGAACCATTAGGAGGCGTAGCTCTGATGGCTGACAACGCGGATGTGGAAAGCAACGGGCGCGAGTTAATCACAGCGTCAGCAAACAAGTCGGCCTGCGAGCTCACCGTTGGGGGATAAAGGTTATTTTGCAGCGAGCCAGGCTGGATCAAGGGGTCACGGTTTTCCAGGATGCCGGCAGCGAGAGCGCGCAGAACATCACGGGATGCGGTGTTTACGTTGACACGCCCAGCTGTGTTGGTAGTGGACGTTAAACCGCTGTTAGGCGAAAACACATCGAGTAGTTGCCAGGCCCGCATCCCGTTTTTATCAAACGCCGAGAATTCCGGGCGGCCGATGGCAAGCGTATGTCCTCCGCCTCCTGTAGAACTTAAATTCGCTGAACTCGGAATATCAGGAAGAGCGCCTCCTGGATTCGTAACTGCATAGGTAAGCTGAGCCGGGTCCCAAACATTTCCCAGTTCAGTCAGGGAAGCGAGGTTTCCGCTGCCTCCCGAGAGCTTTGAAATCCATCTCGTAGGATCCGGCGTAGGTGCCGCCTGAGCGACGGCATCGGGGTATTGGCCGGGGCCAGTCGGAGTCACTCCCGGAGTCGGCGTATTGTGTCCCGAGTCCGGCCAGGTTACAGGCAGAAACTGCGGTGTCGGGCCGCCCCAGTAGGAACTGGTCAAATAATTTGCGGCGGGCCAGGGGTCGGTAATATACCAGGACGCTCTCGGGTCACCGAATTGCCCGGATGTGTTGACATTCGGTGGCGCTGGATTTCCGCGCCAGACGTTGAGACTTGGATTTGGTGTCGCGCTAGTAGTTGGGTCGTAGGGATTGTACTGCATCGCGACAGGAGAGCTGTTAACCGAGGGATCGTTGTTGCGTGTCAGCCCGCCGTTTGCCAGGTCAGTAATATGTTGATTTGTGTTTGTTCCAGGCCCGTTCCAAAATAATTCGAAGAAATTGCCGGTCGTTGGATTTGGAAATGTTATTGTTGCGCTAGCGGAGGGCGGAGTTGACGATCCCGTGTCGAAATCATTTGGCTGGCCTGGAAAAGGCAGAGGCGCGCCCGGCCCGGAGAAATTGACCGTCAGGGTCAGTGTCCCGCTGCCGGTGACGGTGCCGCCGCCGTTGACGTTGACGAAGGTCGCGCTAATGGTGACGCTGAATGCTCCAACTGTAGTCGGCGTGCCAGAGATCGCGCCCGTGGTTGTGTTCACGGTCAAACCAGCGGGCAGCCCGGTTGCGTTGTAACTGGTAAGAAGACTACCAAATGCCGGGATCTGGTATGAGAACGGCACGCCTTGCGTACCAGTGGCAGTAAACGGTCCGATCGTTATGACTAACGTTGCCGTGCCGGTCCCGCCGGCATTGGTTGCGCTAATGGTGACTGCGTATATCCCGGCCGTAGTCGGGGTACCGTCGATCAGCCCCAATGTGTTTGGTTTTGTTTCCAAAGTTAAGCCAGGTGGCAACCCGCTTGCTCCGAAACTGGTCGGATTGTTGGTGGCAGTAATCTGATAGGAGAACGCCACCCCTATAGTGCCACTCGCCGTGCTGGCGCTTGTGATGACGGGCACTCCGGGCTTAATCGTCAACTTCAGCGTTGCGCTGCCGGTTCCACCGGAATTGGTTGCGCTAATAGTAACGCTGTATGGACTCCCAGCGTCCGTACCGGCAGCAGGTGTGCCCGAGATCAATCCTGTTGCTGTATTCACTGTCAAACCCGAAGGCAGCCCCGTTGCATTGAAACTTGTCGGATTGTTGGTGGCTGTAATCTGATAGGAGAACGCGACTCCAACCGTTCCAGTCGCGGTGAGGGAGCTTGTAATAACGGGCTTTGCAGGCTTGATAGTGAGGACCAGTGTTGCACTCCCTGTTCCGCCGGCATTGGTTGCGCTGATCGTGACGGTGTATGTGCCAGCCGTAGTCGGTGTGCCAGAGATCAACCCTGTAGCCGTGTTCACCGTTAGACCCGCGGGCAATCCGGTTGCGGCGTAACTGGTCGGATTATTCGTTGCTGTGATCTGATACGAGAACGCGACTCCGACTTGTCCGGTCGCTGTGAGAGGGCTTGTAATAACCGGAGTCGGCGGGTTAATCGTTAAAGTTAGGGTGTGGCTCCCAGTCCCGCCGGCATTGGTTGCGCTAATCGTAACGGTGTATGTGCCAGCCGTAGTCGGTGTGCCAGAGATCAACCCTGTGCTTTTATTGACAGTTAAACCTGCAGGCAGCCCGGTGGCATTGAAACTGGTAGGATTATTCGTTGCTGTAATCTGATAGGAGAAAGCGACACCTACTTGTCCAGTTGCTGTGAACGGGGGTTGAATGACTGGGGTTGCGGGGTTGATCGTTAAAGTTAAGGTTGCGCTTCCGGTTCCCCCCGCATTAGTTGCGCTAATGATGACGCTGTAGGGGCTCCCGGTATCGGTACCCGCAGCCGGTGTGCCAGAGATCACCCCCGTGCTCGTATTGGTATTTAGACCTGTGGGCAGCCCGGTTGCGTTATAACTGGTCGGGCTATTGGTTGCGGTAATGGTGTAGGAGAAGGCGACTCCTACTTGTCCAGTTGCTGTGAGAGAGCTTGTGATAACAGGAGGTGCAGGCTTGATGGTCAAAGTCAATGTTGCGTTTCCTGTGCCACCGGCATTAGTTGCGCTGATCGTAACGGTGTATGTGCCAGCCGTAGTCGGTGTGCCAGAGATGAGCCCTGTACTCGTGTTGATAGTCAAACCTGCCGGCAGCCCGGTCGCGCCAAAACTAGTCGGATTGTTGGTGGCTGTAATTTGGTAGGAGAAAGCAACTCCGACTTGCCCAGCGGCGGTCAGAGAGCTTGTGATAACAGGAGGTGCAGGCTTGATGGTTAAAGTCAATGTCGCGCTCCCTGTGCCACCGGAATTGGTTGCGCTAATGGTGACACCATAGGGACTTCCAACATCCGTACCAGTAGCCGGTGTGCCGGAGATCAATCCGGTTGCCGTATTCACAGTTAAACCCGCGGGCAAACCCGTTGCATTGTAGCTGGTCGGATTATTGGTCGCCGTAATCTGATAGGAGAATGCAACTCCTACTTGCCCGGTGGCCGTCAGAGGGCTGGTAATGACTGGCGGCGGCGGCGGCTTGATGGTTAAAGTCAATGTCGCGCTCCCTGTGCCACCGGAATTGGTTGCGCTAATGGTGACAGTGTAGGGACTTCCAGCATCCGTACCCATAGCCGGTGTGCCGGAGATCAACCCGGTTGCCGTATTCACAGTTAAACCTGCGGGCAACCCGGTGGCATTGAAGCTGGTCGGATTATTGGTCGCCGTAATCTGATAGGAGAATGCAACTCCTACTTGTCCGGTGGCCGTCAGAGGGCTGCTAATGACTGGAGGCGGCGGGTTGACCACGGTCAAGGTCAGCGTTGCGCTGCCGGTTCCTCCGGCATTGGTTGCGCTAATGGTGACAGTGTATGTTCCCGCGGTAGTCGGCGTGCCAGAGATCAATCCTGTGATCGTATTTACAGTTAACCCCCCTGGGAGCCCGGTGGCGTTGAAACTGGTCGGATTGTTGGTTGCTGTGATCTGGTAGGAGAATGCGACGCCCACGGTGCCACTCGCCGTGGTGGCGCTTGTAATGACTGGAGGCGGTGGATTGATCGTCAGGGTTAAGGTTGCACTTCCAGTCCCAGTGCTATTGGTAGCGCTAATGGTGACGCTGTATGTCCCGGCGGTAGTCGGCGTGCCAGAGATTAGCCCCGTTGTCGTATTGACCGTTAAGCCCGCGGGCAGCCCGGTTGCGTTGAAGCTGGTCGGACTATTCGTTGCTGTGATCTGATAGGAGAATGCAACTCCGACTTGTCCAGTCGCGGTGAGAGGGCTGTTAATAACGGGCTTCCCGGCCGCGAAAGCTGTAGTCGCCAGCGCTACTATCAAAACGAGCTCCGCGATCCATTTCATGGGTTGATGGTGATGGTCAACGTTGCCGTTGCCGTACCGCTGGAGTTCGTAGCGCTGATTGTGACATTGTATGTACCAGCCGAACCGGCTGGCGGCGTGCCGGAAATTTCTCCTTTGTGTGCTCCATTTGTTTGGATGGTTAGCCATGGAGGCAACCCGGTTGCGCCGTAACGGCTGATCGGATCTGCTGTTGGACCCGGCGCGGGCAAAACAACCACTCTGTATGCATTAGGTTGTATAGGGGGGTATTGGTTAGCGCCATTGGTTGCCGTGATCTGATAGTTAAATGCCACTCCTACATTTCCGGTCTCGGCGAGAGGGCTTGTAATAACCGGCTGTTTCGGGTCCGGATTCGGGGCGTTCGTAAAAATTATCGTCCCATCGGGCGGGCTGGTGAGTGTGAAGGTTTTGTTTAGAGCTGTTGCCGGATCGACAAGATTTACCTGATCGGAGTTTTGGTAATGCACGGTCAAAGCCCCGGTCACAGGAAGGTTATGCGGGTTCCAAAGCTGAACAAAGGTTTTGACCTCGACCACGACGTGTTGAGTGAAGGTGGTATTGGATCCATACGTCTGAACCCAGTTATTGAGATCGTACACCGAAATAACAAAAGGATAAGCACCTATCCCGCGGGATGCTGGAGGCGCATTTGGATTGCCCGGCGGCATGAAGTCGGTCGGAGCATTCTGTGGAGAGGCATAGTCCACGATATTGGCCGCAACGTTATCTAAGTAATTGACAACCCCCGAGTGCCCGAATCCTGTGTTCGCCGTCTGAGTGGTGCGGTTCTGAAAGTTTGGCAGCGCGGTACCTAACGGAGTCGCAAATTTAGCGGGAATATTCCCTCGCAACTGGGAAATAGGATTCAAATTCGTCTTGAGTTGTCCCTCACTCCCGTAACCATAACCGAACGGAATCAGGTTTTGCTCAGCGGTATCCATACCGAGACGAACTGCGAGGTTTGGGCCGGCTAGGTCGGGCGTGGTCTGCGCGATCTGTTGAACAGTCGGAACGGTAAAGAGAAGAGGGCGCTTGGCCTGAGCGTCGGTCTCGGTAGAACCTAGCAAGTTGGTTACAGGAGCCGGGGTAGGATTAACAGTCTGCTGGGTCGGAGCAAAAATTGTAAACATCGCAATCTCGCCCGGGCTCGCCCCGTTGCCGGTTCCACTGGCCCGTATGGTGACGGCGTTTGGATCGTTGACCTGGGAGGCGTCGAGATAACCGTCCAAATCCTCGGCCCAATAGGCGTAGCGAGTGTAAGGCCCGGCCGGGTTCTGTGGGTCACGCATTTCCACCCATTTCACACTCGGCCCCGACGGACTTGGGCTCGGCTGCCCCCACGGGTAGAGCGTCGGCAGTCGCTGCGTTCCAGCGGCGTTCCACGCCGATGTGGAGTCACTCGCAGCCGAATTGGCCGGGGGCGATGGCGCCGGCACTAGAGGAGCAAACGGCTTTGTTGGGTCTTGAGGGGTTGGGGCGTCTTGCGCTGTAAGATTAATCGTTTGCGTTTGAACAGCCGGGGCACTCGGATCGGTGGAAGAGGAAAAAAGCGGATAATAGGTTATGGTCGGACTGCTTCCTGTCGATGGCTGGGAAAGATAATAGTAGGCTGCTTTGTTGCCATTTGCGTCAGCCGGTCCATCGGCTCGCACGACTAAGAATGTGTCGGTGCCGGTGACAGAGCTCGTGCCGGTAGGAGTTGCGGCTAATGTCTTTGCCGCAGCCTGCAAACCATTTTGAACTGCCAGTTCTGCTTGATAACGATTGTTGTACGATGTAGCCGTGGCACGCTCGAGCGATACGCTGGTAAAAATACCAACGGCGATCACAGCCATAAGCGCTACCATCACTAGGGTGATCACAAGGGCAAAGCCGCGCCGGGAACGAGCCAACTGTGAATTAGGAGGCGAAGCTATCATTGGAAATTGATCCGGGTGCGGAACTGGTAGGTGTGCGGGTTAACGAGATTCGCGTTCATCACGTTCATAGTCATCCAGTCGGCCGGACTGGAAGACACACTCATCACCGTGCGGGCAGCCTGAGGGCTCATAGCATTGAAAGAAATTTCAATGGCGGCTGGCAGCAGCGTGGGAGTGGTGGCGGACTGATCGCAAACACACGGATATGTAGACGCTGGCTGTACATTTCCGCTAGCGTCATAGATGGCTATCTTAAAATTCCAAACGTAAGCAGCGAGCACGTCATTCCTCGCATCAGCCGCATTCAGATCGTACAAATCCGAATCTGCCGCATAGCTCGCCGCGTTTTGCAAGACACTAAACGTATGGGCGCTATCCCGAAAAAAACGCCGGAGTGTATAGCGATTGCCTTCCCACCGGCAGTAATAACCGACTGCACTAACGTCCCCGACAGAAGGCGTCGGTGAACCGGCAGCTTTCACCGCGACTAAAGCGTAAATCTGCTGATTGCCGACCGCAGGATCGCTATAGCGGTTTTCCAACGCAAGATATGCTGCGGGCCGCGTCACGAAGTTCGTTGATATTGTCGAAGCCGCACACGGCGATGGTGCTGGGCTTGGGAAAGGATCTGGGTTCCACTGTGTGCGAACGAGATTGCTCAAATCCCGTTCGATCATCTGCAATGCCGCACGCGCCTCTCGGAAAGCGTCGATCCGCTGATTTGCGCGTGATGCCGTGGTCAGGAGCGAACCGAACATGGTGCCAAGCAGGAGGACGATGACAACGGTAATGGCCGCCGCGATCAATAATTCGGCCAACGTAAAACCGCGCTCACGTGGCGTGGGAAGGGTAAAACCGAACTTCTTATTTGGGCGGATCATCATCGGTTTAATACTTGGAAATGATCCGCACGTAATCGCGGTAGGTTTGATTCGCCGCCGGCGCGTTTGCCGGCCAGGCTACGCGTAGGGTCACCAGATTTGCACTGGCCGGATCAGTGAATCCAGGCACCGAATTGTTTGTATAAATGAAAATTGCGTAGACCGCTGTCGTCGCGTCTTGGGTAAGTTCGCCATCGTTCTCTGCGTAAAGTGTAAGCGCAGGAGTTGTCCCAGAGGAAGTCGTCAGATCAATCGGCGGCCGGGATCGTGTCGTGTTATCGGAAAGTAGAAATTGTACATTATTGAACTGCGATAGCGCCTGCCCGACAAGACTGCCGAAAATTGTCTGCGCAATTTGCGCTGCACGTGTTTCATCCTGGGCTGAGCGACCCGTTTGCAGAGCGGTAGGGAACACTGCCAGGATAGCGACAACCCCGACGGCAATCACGCCAAGCGCAATTACAACTTCTGCTAAACTGAATCCAGATCTTGTTGCACGTCGCGCGGACATGATGGAATGTTTCATGGTGTTGCCGTCGGTGTTGCCGTTGCTACTGCATCGGCCGGTTCTGCGCGTCCGGTGAACTGTGAAACCGCGATGTATTCGACGGCGGCCGGGTTACCATTTGCGTCTTTAGCCGAGGTCACAACCTCGGTACCGCTACTTACGTACCCTTCAAAGACGCCAAGCAGAACATTCGTAGCCGGTGCCTCGACTTCTCCATTCAAATTGAATTTTAGGCACCGAAATGCTGGTGTCGTGCCTGTGTCGGGTGTAAAGCTGAACGTCGGCGCTGGACTCAGGCTGGCTGGATCGGCCAGGTTGGCTAAGGCAGCAGTTCCGGCCGAGCGCAGCGCCACTCCCGTTGGCAGCGATTTCCAACCCGTGAGTTGCTTCACACTTCCGGGATTCGCCGCGTTATCTTCAAAAATTGCGTACGACTTATAGTTATAACGGTCTAACGTCGACTGTGCGGTTCCCGCGCTAAAAGTCGGAAACGCAACGTAGGTTGCCTGGGCATCCGCGATCGCCTGTGCGCGCGCTTGCTCGATCCCGCCAAGCAAGTTGGCGATCGCCGCCTTTCGCCCATTCGATTTTGAGAGGGAAGTTACTGCGGGCACGATCGCCGCCAGCAAGAGCACGATCATTCCCGTAACGACGAGTAATTCGAGGAGAGTAAACCCGCCATTGGCGAAAACTACTCCGAACTTCGAATGCTTTCGTAAGCGGGTGTGCTTCGTGGGCAGGCGGACGCGACAGCGCCCACCTTCCTTCGACCGGAAACTGACCAGAGCCGCGTTAAGACAATAATGACGTTTGCCACGGATGCCGTAACAGCAGTGGGCACCATGCCAAGCAGATGTTTTCACAGAGGCCAGATTATTCGGGGCCCCGGTTATAGCCTATATGATACCAGAAATGCGAGCAAAATCAGTCGTGTTTCCGAGCTACTATAGTCAGTGAAGCCATACTGAGGCAGCCACATTACACGCTTTTCACATAATAAAGCTCGCTGCCCGGAGGGCGGGAGTCGCCTCTACTTATCAGGATCTGCTAACGAGCCAACAAACGCATGCAACACGTCTGCTAATTGGCGGGTCGGCTCAAATTAGTCGAAAGCCGGTGCAGTGGAGGCACCGAAAAGCTGAACTCCGGACGAAGTCAATCTCATCTCAGAATTTTAGTGCTTTTAGCGTTGCAGTTTACGCATACCTGCTCGTTCAGAACGTCAAGTAGCGCAGAGAATCGGCAAGCCTTCGGCGCAATCAGTGTGAATCTGCCATGAAAGATTCGCAACGAGTGACTCGGAAATCAGCTGATTCCGCGTGTGATTCATGTGAGACGTGCGAAGAATCACATGAGGCAGTTGCCGTTGAGTTTTACCCAACCCGCAATCCCTATTCTCACACGCATCGGCGATCTGCCTCTGCCCGGCTACTCGTTTACGACTTCGATCTGCTTGTCGATTACTTGTCCGCTAAACCGGTCAATCGCTACATGCACCCAGTAACGCTGTTCTCCTTCAACCATAAACCCTGCGAGACTGTTAGCGTTGGGCGGATACCGTCCACTTTGTGCTACCACATCGATCAGCAAATTCCACGTGCGAGTCTGGCACGCGTCGGAAAAGGCGCGGATGACACACTCACGAGCCTCTTTCGTACCTAACCCGGTGAGCGTAGCGTTGCCGGCAAGCCCTGTCAGTAGATCCGTCTTACGGACCATCGGTTGAAGCGCGACGAGAGCGTTGACAATACTATCCCGCTGCGTTGAACTGATCACAGTGGCCGGGTTGGTTAAGCTCTTTGTCGCATTTGATAAGATCGCGGTTAAGACAGGCGTTTGCCTCGTGTTGAACGAGGTTTTGCCCGCCTCCATGCTCGCCTCGTGCAAAGTGAATATGTCGAGGAGACCAGCGTCCGCACCGGGGGCTGTGGCCGCGATAAAATCCCCGAAATCGAGCGTCTTCCAAGGCTGGTCACGGAACACTTGACCGAGTTCTGCCATGCTCTGAAATGGGCGATTCAATATCCGTGGCCGATCAACAAAGTCCCCCGGCAGCATGGCGGTTGTAGTGCCGGAGATGATGTCCCCTCGACGCTGGATTGTATCCAAATCCGTATAGTGCACGGTTGCGTCAGCGTTATTTGCGTAAAGATAGAGGTTCGGTGAAGTCGGCGAGCTGAAGCTAGCTCCTGCCGGCGGTAATGCGGTAATCCGTTCGAATCTCGGCCCCGGCGCCGGCGCCGGCCAATCCAAAGTACCTTGCGTTCCATCGGTATAGTCAGCTGCGATAGTGGACTGGTTGGCGGCATTCCCCCACACGCCGAAACGGAGCGTTCGAGGATCAAGAGTGACAAATTCCGGGTCTTGGAGCGTAGTGTTTCCTGCCAAACCAGTGGGCGAGCAGATGAGCGGAGTAGAATTAGCGCATCCCGCCCACGTTTGATACGCTTTCCAGTTCCCCTTCCCGGTAACGTCAACCTGCAGTTGGAACGTACAGCCTGCGATATTTGGCTGTGCCGTGGTCGAACCACTCGGCGCCGGCGTCGTTGCGTCAGCCGTAGAAGCAAGATGGAAGCCATAGTACCCCCCCGCGGGAGTAGTAACGTCCGTGCTCTGGGTGATGGTCCCTGGAGGCTTAGGCTTGTCCACAACGGCGAGGGGAGCTGATGGAGAAGTTCCAAACGTGCTAGCATTGACAGTCATGTACTGCGTTGCAGATCCCGTTATAGAAGATATCGGGACAACAGGCGATGCCGTGCTCGCAGTAAACGTGCCGCTGGTCATCGCTATTCGCACGTCCTCCTCTGCCGGAGCAGGTACCTGCGATCCGAGGGCGTTTTGGTGTGGGTTCCATAGCGATGGAAGCAACCAGGCGTCAAAGTGATATTTGCCACTTTTCAATGTCCAAGCGGGCTTGAAAACGAGTTTGTTCAGGTACGGCAGATTCTCGATGCCGGCTAACTCATTGCCGCCGAAATTAATAAAAGTTGGAATATTATCCGAATCCCATTGATCGATGATGTTAGCTCCGATCTGCATGATCTGATAGTCGGAGCTGGTTGGCGCGACTGTGGAGTAGTATTTCGTCTCAGCATTGACGAAGGTTCGCACGTTTCCGGTTCCCGATCCCATACCCACCGAGCCGCTTAAGATCCCGGCTTTGAGTAGCTCGAAGAAATTCGGCTCTCGATTTTCAGCGACAACTTGGTCGAGTCGCTCTATCGCCGTCTGGACTGTTGACCCGCTACCTCCCACATAGTTCCAACGGTTATTGTTAGTGTCCCACTGCAAACCGAAATCTCGTTGAATTGTGCCACCCGCGGGCAATTCGGGGTGTTTGGGGTCTGAGGTGGTCGTCGCTGGTTGAAGTATGCCGTTAATAATGGTGGAGTTCACAGCAGTGTTCGCCCCAGTCGGGCCAAGGCCATTGATTCGGCTAAGCGGGAATCGTTGTTTTATTAAAAGGTCACCCACGGCGGCGGTGGTGCCGTCAGCGCGAGTGAAAGTGCTACCCACGGGCACCCCCACACGCACATAGAGAAGGTCGCGGTTTATCGCAGTTGAAGTGCTAGCAGTTGGCGTGTTGGCCAGAGTCGCGTAAGCGATTGAGCTTACAGTGGGGGTAGTGGGGGTCGAAGGCTTCCAGGTTGGCGCATTAAGTTCGCGGAGGAAAGTGCCCAGGTATTGAAGATCATTGGCAGAGAACCCAGTAGTCTTTTGAAAGGCGATTAGCTCCTTCCGATTGCTGAACACTTGATCGGTCTGACCATTTGCTGCGTTGGTTTGCACGGTCGTGAACCCGGTCGTATTGAACAAAACAAAGTTGTTGACGTAGTTAGTCGCCAAAGTGGCTGTGAAGGTAAAATTTGGGAAGGTCCCGAAAGCCGTGGTTGGCTGGATTGAACCGTAGTTGCGCCACCCGACGATTTTATCTATTTGGGCCTGCGGGATGGGAGAAGGTAGCGCTGTTAGATCGGCCAAGGCGACAGGCCCTTTACGACCGGGTTGGTCCGCGGTCGTGCCGCTGGGGTAGCCGGCAACGTTCGCATCCAATAGGCCGCCCTCGTCGTAAATAGCATAGGCATAGCGCCCGACAGAATAGTTGGTATTAGTCGGCGTCGCATCCGCCAAGGTAGGGTCCCACGCGGCAAAGGCAACCGGGCCGGCGCGAGTAAGAATAACCCAATCCGGTGTTGCATTGGTAAAAGCGTCTATGGGTATAGAATCATCAGTCGCCGGCGTTTTCTTTGGAACCAGATAGTGGCTGTTCCAGCGCGTACTGGTAATGAATCGTCCATTTGCCGAGACGTTGGTCGTTGAGTTCAGCGCCGAGGCAAGGCTTGAAACACCCGGCGCCGGGATCGGATCTGCGCGAACGCTGCGCCGAATCAAATTGGGGATCGGGTCGGGGACGCCGGCCGGATTTCCGCTGCGCAGCGGAAGCATGTTTGCGGCAGTCGCAGGTAAATAGGGAGGCGTCGGTGTAGGGTTTGGACCGGTGATCTCCTGCCTGAGACCGCCGATGACAAGGTCCATGCCGCTTGCGGCTACTTGATCGACCTTTGTTTGATTGAAGCTTACCTGTGCAACCTGGCGGTCGCCAGTTGTTCGCGAGAAGTAAGCGAGCACCAAGCCGGTCAAAAGCACGACGAGGGCGAGAACAATAATGAGCGCCGCGCCGCGGTCGCGACAAGAGCAAAGATGAGGTCGCGCACCCATCTTAGAACTGAGCGGGGGTCCTCACATCGAAGTAGCGGTTGTAAATCCGGATCGCCGAGGCCGCAGCCGGTGGAAAGGCCGAGCCATCGGAGGTCTTGCCTGTGCTAGCAGCGCTCTGAACCGCTAGGTTCCAGTTATTTTCGACATCACCAACTTTCTGCGCGCCGACGCCCTTGCCGTTCGCGTCCTTGAAGTCGGCCATGTCGGAAAGTATGCTAAAGAGGCGATGGTAGGGGTCGGCTGAATTGCTCGCATCGTAAAGTAGCGAGCGACTTGCGGGGTCGATCACGGCGATGGCCGCCACGACGGCCTCTACGTCGCTGAAAGCATTGAGGTTCGCACTGAGAGTCACAGTCACTCCATTTTGTGTGAAAACCCAAGGCGATATCGCAGGAATATCTTTGATGCTGCCGTCCTTGCGTAAGTAATAGTACTCGAAACGGAAGACCCCGGGTCCGATGGTCTCGTAATCTGGATCAGTGCTTTTGCCGCTGTTGTCGTTGTTGACTGCCGCATACCACGGCCCTGCCCAAGGTCCGGTCCCAGCAGCAATTTGGCCAGGCAAAAAAACGATCGGATATGGCGCGTTCGCCTTTGTTGTATCGATGCCATTCCAAAGCAGCCCTTTACCCATGCGTTCAAGGGTGAGGTAGGATGGCAAAGTAGTGCTAGCACTATTGACTCGATAAGCTACCAGAGAAACCGGGCTTTGCGACGTCGAAGAGGTAGAGTTGTAGCCAGCCACCTGGCTGAAGAAGGCGATCTGATCGTTCCCCTGCTCTCCGACCTTCAACTTTAGGCCGTTATAGCTACCGTGTGCTTTCGGGTTCTTATAGCCGACGGGTGCTTTTATATAGTAATCAATGTCGGTTCGTTTCAGCATCTGTGCAAAATCAAGGGCCATCCGGTCGAGGACGGCCCTGGCCTGAGTATCGGTATCGATGTGTTTGTTGCCAGTCCGGGCAACAGCCGTCGCACTGGTCATCAGCTGCGCGATCATAAGAATGATTATCGTGATGACCACAATTGAAATGAGCAATTCCACAAGGGTGAAGCCATCGCGTGCACGACGCGCGGTTACGGCTGGGAACGGTTTTGTAATCATCGATTGACAGCGACAAACGCTTCTGCCGATCCGGCTGGCACACCCGTTGCGGGATCGACTTGCGCTGGCCAGCTGACACTTATCTTTGCTATTGACGTTGTGGCTGTCGGTGGAAACAGATAGGTGACGGTAGCTCTAAAAACGGCGGGCGGATTCGTCGGGACAGTCGCCGGGTTCACACCGCCAGTCTGCTCCAGGTCGTTTGTGAAATATATAGTGTCTGGTGTCGCCACTGCCGCCCAATGGTTATTCAGGCCAAATTGGTCTGTCTTAGCTTGACCCGGCGGAAGTCGGACATCAGCCCGTAAATCGGCCGTAATTTGCACAATAATCGCGTTAGCCTTCGTCTGGTTGACACTTCCTTGTTGAGTCTTTAGCCCTGCGGGCAGCATCCCCATCACCGCAATCAGGCAAAACGCCGCAACGCCGAGGGCCAAGGTTATTTCAACCAGCGAAAACGCAGCAGTTGCGTGTAAAGAGCGTTTCATTTGCGATAAATTGTCACGCTGCCACCTACGCCAGTAAACTGAATGGCGACAACGTTCGGACTCACTATGTCCACAGTGGTTCCGTGTGTAGCTCTAAGCCCAATCTCAGCCGCTGTTTGCAGAGTATAGTCGGCACTATTGTCGATTCGAGCCTCGCCTCCTGGGCTGAATTGGACTGCTTTCACAAAAGTGTACTGTGCAGAAGGCGCCGGACTTCCCACAGGATATTGAAAGGGAGTGCGCGAATTAGTTGAAGGACTCGAATTTGGAGGACTCGCAATGCGGTATGTGACGGGCGGACGATTATTAAAAGTTGACCCTGTAGGAGTCGAAGGAGTGTTCGTAAACAACGTGTCCCCCGCAAAGTGTGCATTCTCAACCTTCGTCAGCTTACCGACCTGGGTTAGTTTGGTTGGATCAATCGTCGCGGGGCTGCTCGGATCATAGACCGTCGTTCCATCCTTTGACGCTACGACCGACATAACAATTCGCCCAGTGCCCGCTGTGGCTGGGTTGGTTGACGGTTGCGAGACATCTTCCTCAAAAAATCCGACCCATACATAGGTATTGTTCGCTTTCGCGTAGGTACGGGCGGTTTCAAGCACCCCTTTGATCGTGTAAGCGGCGCGGGTGACGTCGCCGCCGCTTTTGATGTTCGTAAAAGCGGGAATGACCAGCACCATCAGCAGCGCGATGATGCCCGTGACGATCAGCAATTCTATGAGCGTAAACGCGGTACGCGCACGCACCTTTTGCAATGTAAAGGCGAAGCGCCCACGTAGCTTTGGCAGCGTAAAGGCAGCGGTCCCGCCTTCGCACCGCTTCGGCGTGGCAGGCAGAGGTCGGAGGTTCGCCACGGCGAATCCGTCCTTTGGCGGATCAGAGGACGGAGGTCCGTGAATCCCGCCACGGCGAGCAGGCGTGAATCCCGCCGAGGCAGGCAGGCGTGAACCTCTCGACGGCGAGCAGGCGTGAATCGGTAGATGCGAACTGGAACTGCGCATTGGCGCAGGAGGGGTCGATCGGGGACTTCGCGAGCGGTTCTTCACGGAAACAGATCTTGGCCTCCGCTCATATTCTATACCGACTCCTAAAGCGAGAAAAATCAGGCGTCAGAAAAAGCCCTACAAACGGATCGGATAAACCGCGGATGACGCTGATCTCACGGACAATTAAAATCATCTATGTAACAGGCCAGATAATGAAGTCAGGTTCTTCGCCTGCGAAGCATCCGCCGCGGTCGCCACCCGCCACGGTCGCCCCGGCGACCAGGACGGGCAGGCTGTGACCAGGACGGGCAGGCTGCGAAATGACACGAAAGATCGAGGGGGAGGTCGGGTTAAAGCTTTCGATAAACTTCGGAGCGATGTTGAATACGGTAGATGCGAATAACCTCTTCCGAGTGATACCAAAGACGAGCGTAGATTGTGTTCTTCCTTCCGTAAGATAGAATAACGTCATGCCAGGTGAGACCGTGGAAATTCCAAAAGAAGTGCTCGCGTCGGTCGAAACGCTTGATGAGCTCTATGATTGGCTGACGGCGCAGAACACCGGCATCATGGCGGAATTGCGCGAGGCCCGACAGGAAGACCTCGAAGGAAAATTTAAAGCCTGGAAGCCCCGACATGTCTCATGGGCTACCGAGTCGAAGTAAGCTCGCGAGCGGATTCGCAGTTAGCTGAACTCGATCCAATAATCGGTGCAAGTATCGAGCGAAAGATTGCTTGGCTCGCCGAAAATGCATCCGTAATGGTGCACCGTCGCCTCGTCGGCATGCCCAACGATCTAGCCGGATTGTGCAAACTCCGGATTGGCGACTGGCGAACGGGCGAAAGCATTCGGAGTTCGGAGTAGTCTCGGCGAAGGCGGACCGCGGTTAGGTTTGGATTGTCGAATTCGGATTTCGGATCCGCGGTTCAGGGTTCAGACTTTGTGCACCGGAAATCTCTGGAACTGGTATAATTTGCGGGGGGCGGTTCTTGCCGATGAATCTAAAAAAAACACTGTGCGTCCTGAACGACATGGAATCCGAGCGTGTGATTGGAAAATATGCGATTGGCGGCGCGGTGGCGGCGTTTCTTTATGTCGAGCCAGGTGCGACGCTTGATATCGATGTTTTCATTCTCTGGGAAGCCGATGCCAGCGGCCTTCTCGATTTAAAACCGATTTACGATTACTTAACGCGAAAAGGATATAATGCGCAGCGAGAAGGAATTCTGGTGGAGGGTTGGGCAGTTCAATTTCTCACTGCCAGCACTGATTTGGAACGAGAAGCGCTGGCTCAGGCTACCCGCATCGAAATTGCCGGTGTCCCCACCCACGTTTTTACCCAGGAGCATTTGATGGCCATTTGTCTCGAAACCGGTCGGCCGAAAGATCTGGCGCGATTGATCCAGTTTATCCACGAAGGTCACCCCGACGAGGAGCGGCTCGCACAAATTTTGAATCGGCACGGTTTGGGACGAAAATGGAACGATTTCAAAAAGCGATTTCTCGAACCTTTATGAACATCGTTTCTCGGGACGATATTCGTCGAGCCAAAGCGGAGCGCCGCCGGCAACTGGTCGCTCTGCCCCTTGAGGAAAAGGTCCGAATTATGGAGCAGTTGCAGCAAGTGGCGCGGACGATGATTGCGGCGCGGAAACAGAAAGACAAAAACGGAAAGCCGCGCTGAAAAAGCAGCCTCTGGCTCCTCGGAGCCTACTCTGTATCCCCTACGGCTTCCTGCTCGTAGAGCGACAGCTCGGAGAGGCAGGAAGCCAGCCCGGACAGAGCAAAAGCAAGGTCGGGATTTAAACCGCGGATCACGCTGATCCCGCAGATGATCTAAAATGATCCGCCAAACACGCTAAATGACGCCAACGAAAAGGACTCGAGGCTCGGACTTCTGGACTCCGACTCTGAACCTTTGGTGTTTTTTGGCGTCATTTGGCGGATCCGCTTCAGTTGCAACGGTAACTCGGTCGGCAATCCGCGGTTAGACCTTCGGTTCGAGTTTGAAATTTACTTTGGTACGATTTAGCCTGATACATCGTGAGCGCGGCCGAAATTTTTGCTGAACTCCCCAAGCTCTCCCGGGAAGAACGCCGCCGCATTGCGGCCGCAATCTTCGACTTGGAAGAAGAAGCGGAGCTGCTTCGCGATTGTGATCGTCGTGCCAACGAAAACTTTCGCATGTTGGACGTGATGGAAGAAAAAGATGCCCAGACCGGTTCCCGGTGAAATCTGGCGGATCGATTTAGGGCTAACGGCGAAGGTGAGGCCGTGCCTGGTAATGAGCGATTATCCAGCGGAGGACGAGCTCGCGTTGATGTTGGTCATTCCGCATACCACGGCGGTGCGTGGAAATCGATGGGAGTTTACCTGCACGAAGTCATTTCTGAAATCAGGCGTCTTTCATCTGCAGCAAATCCAGCTTGTATCGGAGCCCCCTACAGGCCCAACAGATTCTCAACAAAAGATAACGAAGGAAACGAAGATCGTTCTATCGGCGGACTAAAGCAAAACATCGCTGGCTTCATCTTCTTCTGTTTTATTTGCTCCTGGCAAAATCATTCGAGCAATGCCGTTCTTGAGCACCGGCTCGTGGAAATTGATCAGCAAGCCGATGGGAACGTCCAACAACTTCATGTAGCTGAACAGCTGCGCTTTGCTGGAGGGATGCACAGTTTCCACAGCCTTCAGCTCAACGAGCAAGCAGCCGTCCACAAGAACGTCAAACCGAAGCGGCTCATCAAAGACGAGGCCTTTGTATTCGACGCGAACTATCTTTTGCGTCGTCGCTGGAACCGAACGTAGTTCCAATTCGCGTAACAAGCACCGCTCATAAATCGACTCGATGAGCCCAGGTCCTTTATGCCGCTGGACTTCGATCGCCGCGCCGATCACTAGCTGACTAAGCCTGTCTGCTTTCTCATAAAGCGGGTGCACAGCGGCCGATTTTAAACAGAAGATAACGAAGAAAACAAAGGTTCGATCTGCACAGAGACCTCAGGGAAAAATCTTCGTTCCCTTAGTTTCCTTGTGTTGAACTGCTCACAGCGGCGGATTTTAAACAGAAGATAACGAAGAAAACAAAGAGCGAATTTGGACAAACATCGGGAATCTTCGTTTCCTTTGTTGCCTTCTGTTGAATTGCTCACAGCAGCGGCGGATTTTAAACAGAAGATAACGAAAAACAAGGCCCCGTTCCGGCGAACCTTACAATCTTCGTTTCCTTCTGTTCATGATATCCGTCGTGCACAGCAGCGGATTTTAAACAGAAGATAACGAAGGAAACAAAGAATTGATCTGGACAAACATCGGGAATCTTCGTTCCCTTCGTTGCCTTCTGTTGATGATATCTGTGACATCTGCGTAACGTGTCACGCCGTAGCCTCAGCAAAGGCGGATCCGCGGTTCTAAATCCCGACCAAGCGCGGGCTACTGCCAGGAAATCACGTCGTCGGAAGCTTTGAAATCAGTACCTTGCACGCCGTCAGTCCCCAGCGACCAGGCAATCACTCCGGCTTGTAGGGGATTGGGTCCAGCATTTGATGAATACGGATTGGCAATCTGGTTGTCGTAGTTGCCGTCAATGCTCACGTTGTAAGGATTTCCCCATGGATCGTACCATACACCGCTCGATGTTTTGATACCCGACTTAGAATTAGTCTGATCCTTTGCTGCGGGAACATTGATGAAAACAATGCCTCTTGCATTCGCCGTATTGCCGGGAGTGGTTCCCGTCATGTTTCGGAGAATGTCGAAAAGCGTGTTGTTAGTCGTTGAAAAAGTTACATCCGCAGTAGGGCTCGTCGGATACTGTCCGTACTCGGTGTAATAGGCGTTCACCGCGGTCACGATTTGCATCAAATCGTTTTTGGCCTGCGTTTTTTTCGCTTGCCTCTGGGCGCCGTTGAAGGCGGGGAAAAGAAGGCCCGCGAGAATGGCAATCATGATGATGACGACCATGAGCTCGATGAGAGTGAAGCCAGAGGTCGGAGGTCGGAGGTCAGAGGTCAGCTCCGAAAGCTTTCGCGAGCAAGAGGACGGAGGGCGCAGGACGGGGCGCGGTTGCGAACCGGGGTTCCGCCGCGGCGAATCCGTCCTTCGGCGGATCGAAAGATCAGAGGGGCTGCGGGTTGAGATTTGCAAACGAGGTTGGGGTGGTGTGAGACGATTGTACACCAAAGTGCCAGCTTCTGACCAGCGGCAATTACGGGTTGAACGGTTGCAGTCCGCTTAGAGCACAGCCCAACGGCCGGTCTTTGGCGCGGCGGGGACCGCTGATTGATCCAATTAAAATCGGCGACCTCCGTGCGATCCGGTTCCAGTTCACTTTTGAGAAATTTGCAAGTTTAAGAGGGAAATCCCGGTGCCCAGCGAATAGGGGGCATAGTTCTAGCTTTTATAATGCGCCGTGCTGGAACACACGCTGTCAGAAGACGAACATAATCAGATCGCTCAGACGATCGCGATGTTTGAGGCGATCACTCAGACACAGCCCGACGACTATCAATCGCTCGAGATCCTGAAGGAAGCCTACCACAAGGTCGGCCGGCACGATGAGGCGTTGCGGGCCTCGCGGAAATTAGCAGAAGCGTATTATACCTCCGGCTCCTACACTCTGGCACTGCAAGAGTACGAGTCTATTCTCGTGAAACAGCCGAACGCGCCGGAAATCCTGGCAATGCTCGGCGAGATCGAAGCGCGCCTCCAAGCCTCGGGGGAAGCGATCGTGAAAGAGAGCGCCGGAGGGCTAATCGAAAGGACGACTCGTGCGGACGAAGGTTCCCTGATCGATGTCGATCTTGGACAAGACAAGCATTTTGGCCGGGTGGCGAATCTGCGTGAGCGCGGGGACGATCATCTCGCGAAATTTTTGATCGTGCAGCAGCTCTTTACCGAGGATGAGGTGAATGCCGCGCTTGAGAACGTAAAGCAAGCCAACAAAGATTTGACCGGTAAGTCGATGGCGATCTCGCTATTGGATGAACTTTGCAAACAGGACGCGAACCGGCTGGAAGCGGTGCTCTCGGCGCTGATCGATCGGACGAAATTCGCCTATGTGCCGCTGGAATATTACGACACCGACCGGCAGGTCGCGCCGATGTTGCCCGATTATCTCACGCTCGGGCGTCTTTTCGTGCCATTCGATCTGGTCAGCCGCACCATGATGGTGGCGTGCTGCAATCCCTTTGATTCGGCCGGGCGCGAAGCGGTGCAGCAATCGCTCGATTACACCGTCGCGTGGTATTTGGCGAAGCCATCCGCTATTTCCAAATCTCTCCAGTCCATCTACCGGCTCGACAGCGTGCCTACAGAAAGATCGACATGAGAAGCAAATCTTTCGGAGAACGCATTGCCGACGCCCTGATCGAGGACGGGCTGCTCCTGCCTAACCAACTTCAGGAAGCAGTCACCATTCGGAAAACCGAAGGCGGCCGGCTGCTGAAAATCCTGACCGATCGGCAATTCGTGACCGAGCAGGACATGGCCTTCAGCATGGGGCGTTGCCTCAACACGCCCCCGATCAATCTAGCCAGGCTGCGCGTGCCGGAAGAGGTGATGTCGATCGTGCCGCGCGACATGGCGAAAGCAAGCAAGCTGGTGCCGATCGCGCGCTTGAACGGCAAGCTGTTCGTGGCTATGGCCGACCCAACCAATGTGCTCGTGCTGGACGACTTGAAACGGCGCGTCCGGCTTCAGATCGTGCCGATGATCGCTACCGAGCGCGCGATCAACGATGCGCTGAGCGGCGTGCATGGCGCCGGCGACATGAGCCAGGTGCTGAAGCAAGTTTCAGAGCAAGCGGTGCAGGCCGGCGACGCGGTCGAGGTGCAGCAGGCGAAGCGGGAAGAGATCGATCTCGACCGGCTTGCGCACGACAGCGAAGACGCGCCGGTTATCAAGATCGTCAACTTGATTCTTGCGCAAGCGGTCAAGGAGAAAGCGTCAGACATTCACATCGAGCCGTTCCAAAATACACTCAAGCTGCGCTATCGCATTGACGGCGATTTGATGCCGGCGCAATCGCCGCCCAAAGCGTTGCAGTTAGCGATTGCCTCACGAATAAAAATTTTGGCCGGCCTCAACATTGCCGAGCGAAGAATTCCCCAAGACGGGCGGTTTCGCATCAGAATCATGGGCAAAGAGATTGATCTGCGTATCTCCGTTCTGCCGACGGCGCACGGTGAGAAAATCGTCATCCGTATCCTCGACAAATCTTCTCTCACCGGAACCATCGACCAGATGGGCCTGGATCAGGACACGCTTGCCAAGTTCCGCAAAGCGATCGACGCCCCGCATGGGATGATTCTCGTCACCGGACCTACCGGTTCGGGTAAGACGACCACGCTTTACTCGGTGCTCCAAGAACTCAATAGCCCGCAATACAACATCGTCACAGTCGAGGACCCGATTGAATACGAGCTGGCCGGCGTTAACCAGGTAGCGGCGCGGCCGGACATCGGGCTCGATTTCTCCTCGGCTCTGCGCTCCATCCTTCGCCAAGACCCTGACATCGTGATGGTCGGCGAAATTCGCGATAATGAGACGGCGGACATCGCCGTGAAGGCGGCGCTCACCGGTCATCAGGTCTTGAGCACATTGCACACAAACGACGCCGCCGGGGCTATCACACGACTGGACGACATGGGCATCGAGCCGTTTTTGATTTCCAGCTCGATTTTGATGACCTGCGCGCAGCGACTTGTCCGATGCGTCTGCGCAAATTGTCGCGAAGAATTTGTGCCGGAGCCGGAGATTCTGGAGAAACTGGGAGTAGCGGACCCGAAAGCCGCAGTGTTCTACCACGGGACCGGTTGCGACCGTTGCAAAGGGCGCGGTTATCTCGGGCGCATGGCACTGATAGAAGCGTTGCCGGTCACCGAAGCCATTCGCCGTTTGATCACTAAGCGCGCCTCGGCTTCGGTGATTAAGAACCAGGCGATGAACGAAGGAATGAAAACGCTGCGGCAAGTGGGCGTGGAAAAAGCGCTCGAAGGCATGACCACCCTGGAAGAAGTCTGGCGCGTCACAGCGGAGGACCATTAAGGCAAAATGACGATTCCATTTGTCGATCTTTTCCAGAAAATTCGTGCGCGGTTCCTTGTCAAAACGCAGCAGGACACGGCAACAGAGCTTGCTCCTGGTCGGGCCCAAACGGCAACTAGCCATGGGTTGAGCAAAACAGTTTTGCCTAACACGAGGCAGTATTCGGCCCGGCCGGATCCGTTTCTAGTTGCGGCCGGCGCGCCTTCCACCACGGCGCCGTCATTGACGCTGGGCCCCGGCAAGATCATCTCGGCCCCGGGCCCGGTCCCATCGCGCGCACGCGATTTGCCCCGGGCGCTGGCGATGGCCTTGGAACCGAGAATGGAGCGTGCTATTTCGCTGCAGCTCAGTGATTTCATCGAGCAAATTCCGGCCGATTACATCAGGCCGGTTGAGCTCATCGATTCTAAGCGCAGCGTCGTGTTGAAAGCGTCCGAGATCGAAAAGGGAATGGCAGAACGCAATCCGAGTATTTCCCTGCCTAGCCTTTATCAACAGGTGCCTGAGATTTTCCTGCGCACAGTCGTGCCCACTGACCCGACGCGTGTGCCATTGCCGTACGAGAAAGTTCTCGAGCAATTCAGCAACGCACGGGTCCGCGGCGATCAAGTGCGCGAGCCGCGCATTCCGCAATTCGAAACGCCAATTTTGCAAGCGACGATTGAAGATACTGAGCGCTTCGGAACGCGGGTTGAGCCGCTGGAATCTTCGTCGCTCCCGCCAGTGCCGGTTGAACAGGCTAGCGCCGAGGCAATTGCTTCTGCCGAACCGGAGGCCGTCGCGCGTGAGACGGTAAGATCGACACCATCAAAATCGGCATCACCGCATCCGCTCATTTCCCTGGGTGTGACAAAGGTGGAAACGTTTCCGGCAGAAAGTTCACCGACGTCGCCGGCTGATTTTGACGCGCCGCCGGCGCCTCCTGCGAAAATTCCTTTTCAACTTCCGCCGAACGGAACGGGTGCGCCCGCCTCTGAGAGAGTTCCAGCCTCAAGCGGGCCGCCCGTTCCAACTACTTCCGCACCGTCCGCCGTTCGGTTGAGTATTCCGTTCCAACCAGCCGAGAAGATTGCCGATCCAAAGACTTCCGAAGCGCCGGAAAAGCCAATTATCCGACAGGCCGACGTTCCAACATTCCACCTTGCAGAAGTCGCGTCAGCTTTCGGCGAAGCCTCCGGACAAATTCAGACTGGGGCGGCCACGATCACGCTCGCGCTTAAACCACTCTTGCAAAATGTTCCGGCGTTTCAATTGAACGGCGATCCCAGCGGGGTAGGGGAAGATGTTCAAGTTCAGTTCCCGCTTAGCCTCGTGCAGCCGCAGTTAGTCAGTGGGCGCGTAGTTGTTCCAGCAAAAACATTTCACGAAGCGCTGCCGGAACCGCAGCGTGCATTGTTCATCATTGATCCGGCGGAGACGGCGGTTGCATTGCCATTAGCAGAAGTATTGAGAAATCTTCCCGACGGCGTTTTGAAGATGCGCGACGATCAACAGAAGAGTTTCGCAGAGGCGGATTTCGAAACGCCCTTCTCGATCAAAGCAAAAGAAGACGCCGAGCGTCTTCAGCCGCCGGTCGCCAAGATTTCGGAAAAACCGGTCGATGAGGCGCCTGGCGAACCAAAGATCGACATCGAATCCGAGGAGAAGATCGATGGCAAACAAGTGGTGGCGCGCGTCTGCCAACTCCCGGGCGTGAAAGCGTGCCAAATCATGTTCTCCGATGGCTTGAGCCTGGCGGGGAATTTTCCGCCCGAACTCGGAGCGGATGCTTTGTGCGCGGTGGCACCGGCTTTGCTACAAAGGATCGATGCGCACATGCTGGAAAGCAGACTGGGGCCGCTGGACGCCATGACGCTGCGGTCTGTGCACTCAGCCATCACGTTTTTTATGAAAGAAAATGTTTGCCTGGCCGCACTGCACAGCGATGCAGCGGCGCTCGCATCCGAGACGCAAACGCAGGTGAGCGAGCTGGTGGAGAAGCTTTCACACAAGTTTGCACAACCGGGAACTCCGCATGTCGATCATTAATTACGCTAGCCGCGAGATTCAGTTCAAAATCGTTTACTACGGCCCAGGGATCGGCGGGAAAACGACGAATTTGAGCTACATTCATCAGCGGATAAATCCGCAAAACCGAGGCGATCTCGTTTCACTGGCCACCGCCGCTGAGCGCACGCTGTTCTTTGATTTTCTGCCGCTCAACGCGGTGGTGATCAAAGGCTTTGTTACGAAATTTCAGCTTTACACCGTGCCTGGCCAGGTGATCTACAACGCCACCCGGCAGCTCGTCCTGCGCAGCGTCGATGGAGTCGTGTTTGTCGCCGATTCGCAGTGGGAAAAAATGGAAGAAAACGTCGAGAGCTTCAGGAATCTTGCCGAAAATCTCGCGCGACAAAACATGTCCATCGACGAGGTGCCGTGTGTGCTTCAATACAACAAGCGCGACCTGACGAACATCGCTCCCGTCAATTACATGGAGTACGTCCTCAATAACGGAAAAAGGCGACTGCCAAGTTTTGAAGCCATTGCCACGACCGGGCAGAATGTTTTCGCGGTGTTGAACGCGGTTTCGCAAATCTTGTTGCACAAATTCAGCAAGCAAAATGAAGTCCCCCACGCCACTCCTGTGTCCGTCGCTATTCCGGCCCAGAACGTGATCCCCCACAACGACAACGTGACAGTATGAACCCAATTCCGGTTCTGACCATTCAAGACGTCGCTACGCTCCAGGACGTGCTCAGCGATTTTTTAAAAAAAACCGAGGCCGAACTCACTGTCGTGATCGACCGCGGCGGCAACATTATCTCACAATTTGGCGACATGAACTTGATGGACGTCACGATTATCGCCGCGCTGGCTGCTGGATCCTTCGCGGCCACCCGCGAGCTTGCGCGCCGGATCGGCGAAGTCGAATTCAACGCGCTCTATCATCAGGGAAACGGCAGCCACGTTTTCATGAACTCAGTCGATGACGACACCATCATGATCACGGTGTTTGGTTCGCGCACGACTGTCGGGTTAGTTCGGTTTTATTCCACGGCTGCCGCGCAAAACGTCGCGAACATTTTGAAATCGCTTCAGCGCAACGGGCACGGACTGGCTTTTGATGCCAAGGATGTTTCCACAGCGCCGATTTTCACGGAGCCAAAGCCAGCTTCGAGCTAGTCCAAGCACGCACGGGACTCCTTAGTCAACTTGGCCGCTTTATTGATATTGGAAGCGGTCAGCGCAGCGCCATCGGCTCGGCATGTTTAATAGAATGCTCCCATGAGAAAACCTAGCTGTGTTGAAAAGCCGACCAGCACAGCGGCGGATTGAAAGCGCCGTTAGGCGCGACCTGTTTGTAGACTTGGAGCAATAAATTAATCCCAAGCTCCGTAGGAGCGGCATGGAAGTCAGCCGCCGTTTCATGGCGCTCCTAACGGAGCTTGGCGGTTGGGAGATGGATTTTTGCTATAGACATGTCGCGCCTAACAGCGCTCCCCCCCTTCAGCGCCGGCTTTTCAGCGGGGCCAGAAAACGTTTAAGCTCCGCCGGAGCGGCCTGTATTATCCTGACAAAAGGGAAACATGTCGCCTCCTGCAGGGCTAATGTATTTTGGATGGTTGGCGTTCTATAAACACACCGCGCCTAGGGCGCTGACCCACTAGAGCCGCTAATGCGTACTGGTTAAAGGAGTCAAGTTTTTGACAGCTCGGAGCTAGACCGGCAATCGGGCCTTCGCCAGATTGCGAAATGATTTGGCAAACGGCAGCAACCGAAAGGGAAGTGGCCCGGCGCTTGCATCCGCGATTGATGAGCTGGTTTCGCCAGAGCTTTCAAAACTTTACCCACGCCCAGCTGCTCGCTGTGCCCGCGATTTGGGATCGGCAATCGATCTTACTGACTTCGCCCACCGGCAGCGGCAAAACTTTGGCCGGATTTCTCGGCATTTTCGATTTTCTTCTGCGCAAGGCGGTAGGCGGCATCGCCGACGCCAGATCGGAGTCCAACAGCCGGTCGCGGTCAGCCCCGAAGGCTTTCGGCGCGGCTGCGAGCGTCCAATGCATTTACGTTTCGCCGCTGCGCGCGCTCGCCTACGACATTGAAAAAAACTTGCGCGCCCCGATCGCCGGCATGTCGATGGGAAAAGAATGGCGCATCCATCTCCGAACCGGAGACACGAGTCCGGCCAACCGAGAAAAATTCCGGAAACAGGGCGCGGAATTTGTCGTGACCACCCCGGAAAGCCTTGCCGTAATGCTGGCGCAAGAAAGTTACACAAAGCATTTCCACGATTGTCAGTTCGTCATTATCGATGAGCTGCATTCCTTCGCTGGAAACAAACGCGGCGCTGATTTGACGATCTCGCTTGAACGCCTGGAGCGTCTCCGCAAGAAAACTGTAGCCGGCATCGCTGACGCCGGGTCTGAGCTCGCCACGGGACGAGTCCGCCGGGTTGGCGGACCGGACGGGCGGTTGCGGTCAGCCCCGAAAGCGTTCGGGGCGGCTACAGGGATTTGCCGGATTGGTTTATCCGCCACGGCCGCGCCACTCGATTTGCTCGCGCGTTTTCTCGTCGGAGAGAATCGGCAATGCCTCGTTGGAGAAGCGCAGGCGGAAAAGGAATCGATTGTCGAAGTTTTCTCGCCGATTCGCCGCGATCCGTATCCACCCGCTGGCTACACCGGTGTGCGGCTTTACGCCGAGCTGGCCGATTTGATTATCCGCCAGCAATCGGTCCTCGTTTTTACCAACGTCCGCTCTGCCGCGGAGCAAATCGGATTGCGGCTGAAAGAACTCTTGCCTGAATTGTCCGATCAAATTGAGACGCACCACGCCTCGCTCGATCGCAGCGTTCGTCTCGAAGTGGAAGACCGCCTGAAAAATGGCCAGCTGCGCGCGGTCGTTTGCTCCACCAGCCTGGAGCTAGGAATCGACATCGGTGCTGTCGATCTGGTGGTGATGGTGGCGACGCCGAAAGGAGTTTCGCGCGCCATTCAGCGCATCGGGCGCTCCGGACACTCGCTCCACCGCACCAGTCACGGCGTGCTCGTCGCGACGAACGTGAACGATCTCGTCGAAGCAACTGTTACAGCCAAACTAGTTCGCGCACGCGCCCTCGACCACATTCGCGTCCTGGCAAAACCATTTGATGTGCTCGCGCAGCAAATCGTCGGCATTGCGGCGTTAGAACCGACTCCGGCAGATGAGATTTTTGCGCTCGTTAGGCGAGCATTCCCATTTCACGATCTGACCCGCGAAGAGCTCGATCGCATTCTGAATTATCTCGAAGGTGGCGGCGCCTCCTTGGCCAAACAGTACTCGAATCTTTTCGGCAAAGTTAAGATCGACAACGGAGTTGTCTCGCTGGCGCAACCCCGGGTTGGGCGCGAGTTGCTCGCGAACATCGGGACGATTATTTCGGAAGGATCTGTCGGTGTTTTGCTCAAGCGGCGCCGCCTCGGCTCAGTGGAAGAAAATTTCATTAAACAACTCAGCATCGGCGATCGCTTTGTCCTGGCCGGCCGGGTCGTTAGACTAATCGATACTGGGGTCAACGAAGTGTTCGTGGAACGGGCGGATGGTCAATTGCCCACGGTGCCGCGGTGGAACGCAGCGAAGATGCCGCTCACTTCCGGCCTGGCTCGAGCCGTGCGCAAATTGCGATCGGAGCTGGCAGCGAACCTGGAAGAGAGCATGTCCGCTGTGACAGCCGCGAGGGCGGTCTTCCAAGATCCAGTAGATTGGCTGGTGGAGAACTACGATGTCTCGCGCGCAAATGCAGAAGCCATTGTCGAGCAGTTTCGCTCCCAAATGCGTATCTCGGAAATTCCGATTGGGAAGGAAATGTTGATCGAACTTTATCGCGATGGCGAGCGTCTGCATTACTTCTTTCATTCGCTTATCGGGCGCAGCGCCAACGACGCGCTTTCGCGCATTGTGGCCTGGCGCGTGAAAAGCCGGATCGGAGGCAACGCCCTGGTCACCATCGACGATTATGGATTTTTGCTGACGCTGCGGCCATTTCAGGAAATGCCGCTGGAAGAGTGGAGGCTTTGTTTTGAACGCGGGCGCGCGGAAGGAGATTTGCAGTGCGCGTTGCGTAGATCGGAGCTGGTGAAGTGGCAATTTCGCGGCATCGCCCAGACTGGTTTGATGGTGCCACGCAATTTGCCAGGCCGCCGACGGGAGCGAAAACAACTAGGCTGGAGCAATGAAGTTTTGTTTCGTGTGCTCGAGAAGCACGAACCCAATCATCCTCTTCTGGTGGAAGCTTATCGGCAGGCGACACACACGTTTCTGGACGCGGAGGAAGCGTATCGATTCCTTGAGGCGGTAGAGAACGTGGATTGGAAGTTGCGCGAGCTGCCTGCGGTCTCGCCGTTTTCCTTCCCGATCTACGCCAGTGTAATCAAGGAATCGATGATGCTGGAAGATCCCGCCATCGCAATTGAGCGCATTTATCACGAAATGTACGGCAAAGTGAAATCGGTGTCGCAAGCCAGGGTTGGATGAGGTTTGCACCGCAGCGGGAATAATTGTTAAATTGTTTTGGTATGCATAGCGACGAATTGAGAAAACGGATAAGAGGTCCGGGATTCCGGCCGTTCCGCGTCCACCTTTCCGATGGTCGTAGCTACGAAGTGCCACATCCAGAATTTATCGCCGTCAGCCAGCGGCTGGTCGCGATCATGAATGAGATTGGTCTTAGTGATCTCGTTGATCCTTCGCATATCGTCTCGCTCGAAGAAATCGCTGCGCAATAGTTCTTCCACGGGTGTCCTTGAGTTTTGCTTTTGTCGATCTTCGTTGAACAGGCAAAAGGAGAAAAGGGGCGGACCTTGCGATCCGCCCCTCCCTGTCTACGAGCTTCTCCCTAGTTGCTCTTGCTCTGAGAAACGACTTCGTTGAGTTTGAAAATCGGCAGGAACATCGCAATGACGATGCCGCCTACGATTAAGCCGAGAAAAACGATAAGCATCGGTTCGATCAACGAGGTGAGCCCGTCGAGCATGGCTTCGATCTCCTCGTCCCAGAAATCGGCCATTTTTTCCAGCATGGCATCGATCTTACCGGTGGCTTCGCCCGCGGAAACCATCCGCAACAGCATGGGCGGGAAAATTGGCTGCTTGGAAAGGGCGGTCGAAAGATTGTCGCCTGTCTCAACATCTTGACTGACTGCGCGGACGCTCGTTTCAATAACGTGATTGCCTGAGGAGGCGCCCACAATATCGAGCACTTCGAGAATCGGCACGCCGCTGCGGATGAGCTGGGCGAAGGTGCGCGCAAATCTCGACATACAAATCTTCCGCAGGAGCGGACCGAACACCGGCAGTTTTAGGCGCCAGCGATCGGAAAGCTGTTTGCCACGCTTGGAACGCACGAAAGCGCGCACACCGAAAATGATCCCGCCAATTCCCAGGAGCAGGAAGTACCACTCGCCGCGAACGAAATTGCTTACGTCGATGAGGAATTGGGTCGGAGCGGGCAAGTTCGCGCCGAAGTCTTTGAAAATTTCGCCGAAGATCGGAACGACTTTGACGATTAGAAATGTGGTGATGGCAAAAGCGATGCAGACGACGATGACCGGATAGGTCATGGCCGATTTGACCTTCTTGCGCAAGCGTGCGCTGGCTTCGAGAAAGCCGGCCAGGCGGTCCAAAATCTCGGCGAGCAAGCCGCCCGCCTCGCCTGCTTTCACCATGCTAACAAAGAGCCGATTGAAAACCCGTGGGTGTTTCGAAATTGATTCGTGAAAAGTTTCACCGCCCTGTACCCGCGTAGTTACGTCGCTGATGACGTGTCGGAGGCTACGTTGCCGCTTGGGATCAGCTTGCTCGTAAAGTGCGCTCAAGCCTTCAACGAGCGAAATCCCGGCGTCGATCATTGTGGCGAGCTGGCGCGTAAAGAGCACAAGGTCAGTTTCTTTGACCGACCAAACCCGCTTCCGTGACCGGGCAGCGGCGGCTTTTTGCTGGAGGGAAAGCACCAAAAGGCCTCGCGCCATGAGGCTGGTTACAGCATTATCTTCATTGAGCGCGTCCTGAATCCCGGAGACGATGCGGCCAGAGGCGTCGCGAGCTTGATAGGAGAAAGTGATCATATCCTGACAATTATAGGAAATATAGCAGCTGGGATGCCACCCGTTCCCCCTTGCTTCCCTTCGCTTAAAATCCAAGTTCTTGTGCCGAAAACAATGCCTGTTGCCCGTGACCTCAACCGATTGCTTCCCGGACTTTTCGTCTGGCAAGAGTACGATTCCTCGGTCAAGGCGGAACTCTTTTCCAGCGCCATCGTGACCTCGGACGGTCTTTACATTGTTGATCCAATCCCGCTAGGGGCAGAGGGCTTAGCGGACCTAATGGATGTCGCCCCTGTCAGCGGCGTGATCGTGACCAATAGCAACCATCGGCGCGCGGCGAACGATTATGCGAACACATTTATGGCGCCGGTCTTCGCCCACGCCGAAAGCTGGCCCGAGCAGGAACTCTCGTGCCTGATTAAAATTGACGACGGCCAGCGAATTGGAAATGAACTCGAAGTGGTAACAATCGACGGCGCAGCACCAGGCGAGATCGCACTTTATCATTCACCCGGCGGCGGGACGCTAATCGTGGGCGACGCGCTTATTAATTTTGAGCCGTATGGTTTCACTTTTCTTCCTCCGAAATACTGCCGGAACGCAAAGGAAATGCGGCGCTCGCTCCGCAAACTGGCGGCCCGACAAGCCGAGCGCCTCCTTTTTGCGCACGGCACGCCGATTCTTTCCGGCGCCAAGGCGCGCTTGCAGCAATTGTTAGATCTCGATCTCTGACTCGCCCGATGCGTCTGCAAGATCGACCAGCTAAGCCGATGAGCAAGCTGGGCGGGCCGCTCGGGCCGCTCGGGCGATTTCTTCGGCTCATCCGGTTTTCGCACACTGTCTTCGCGCTGCCTTTCGCACTCGGTACACTGATTGTCTCGGCGAATGGCTGGCCTTCGCCGCGAATCGTGCTGCTCGTCCTTGTCTGCATGGTATGTGCGCGCACGGCCGCAATGCTTTTCAACCGCTTGGTTGATTGGTCCCTCGATCAACGCAATCCGCGGACGGCTACGCGGCATTTGTTGCTGCCAAAACCAGTGGTGGTGATCTTGCTTCTGTTAAGCTCCGCAGGTTTTTTCTTCGCTGCCGCGACAATCAATCGGCTGACATTTTTGTTGTCGCCAATCGGCCTTACCGTCGTCTTTTTTTATTCTCTGACCAAACGTTTCACGGCCGCGACGCATTTTTTCCTCGGCCTTGCTCTGGCGATTGCGCCGATCGGCGCCTGGATTGCCCAAACCGGACATGTCGATCTTGCGCCAATGATCCTCGCCTTAGGCGTAATTTGCTGGGTCGCCGGTTTTGACTTGATTTATGCGACGCAGGATTACGATTTTGACCGGCGCGAAAACATCCATTCGCTCGTTTTGAAGCTGGGTATCGCGCGAAGTTTGCGCTTCGCTCAGTTGCTGCACGTCGCCATGTTTGCCACGCTCATTGGCTTTGGTTTGGTGGCGAAGCTTGGTCCGATTTATTTTTGGGCGATGCCGCTGGTGGCGGCGGCCCTGGTTTTTGAGCATCGCAGTGCTCGAGAACTCGATATTACGGGGATCAATCGCGCTTTCTTTCAGAGCAACGCCTTTGTCAGCGCCGTTTTTCTAGCTGCCGTTTGCGTTGATCGCCTGGCCTAACGAACTACATCGCGTTCAATTGGTCGACGCGTCTCTGGTGTCGCCCGCCTTCGAATGGCGTTTCCAGCCAAACCCGCACGATTTTTAACGCGAGTTCTTCGGGGATCATTCGCTCGCCGATGGAAAGGACGTTCGCATCATTATGCTGGCGCGCGAGTCGTGCCGTTTCTTCATTCCAGCACAGTGCGCAGCGCACGCCATGCACCTTATTCGCCGCCATCGCTTCGCCGTTGCCCGACCCGCCGAAGACAATCCCGCGTTCGCACTCGCCGCGCGCCACTGCTTCCGCCGCCGGTCGGATGAAAACCGGGTAATCGACCGGCTCCTCGCTGAACGCCCCGTAATCTTTCACTTCGTGGCCGAGCGAGCCGAGCAGTTGTTTCACTTTTTCTTTGTAACAGAAACCGGCGTGATCGGAGCCGAGCGCGATTTTCATAGCTCTGTCATTCCGAGCGAAGTCGAGGAATCTCTAATACTGATCCCGATTGCGTCGATCAAAAAATAGCTATCAAGAGATGTCTCGACTTCGCTCGACATGACAATGGTTACCCGCCATGCAATTTTGCCAGTTCACCCCAGATTTCTCGCTCTCGTTCCGTTAGCTTTTTCGGCACGTTGATTTGCACTTCGACGTAGAAGTCGCCGCGCCTTCCCGAGATTCCTGGCAAACCGCGTTCGCGCAAACGAAAGCGCTGTCCGCCTTGCGTACCTGGCGGGATTTTCAGCCGCACGCTTCCTTCCAGAGTGGGCACCTTTAATTCGGTGCCGAGAACGGCCTGCCACGGGGCGATTTTTACTTCGTGGATCAAGTCGCTTCCTTCCACCATGAAATCCGGATGTCGCGCCAGCCGCACCCGCAAGAACAGATCGCCGCTTTTTCCGCCCCGCGCGCCCGCTTCGCCCTGGCCAGCAAGCCGAATGCGTTGCCCCTCGTGAACGCCGCGTGGAATTTTGACCTGATAAGTTTCGACTTTGTTTGAGCCAGCCCGGCGCAGCGAGACCGTTCTTGTCGATCCATGCAAAGCTTCTTCGAGCGTCACCATGATGTCCGCTTCGACGTCGGGCCCGCGCTCGGCCGTAGCCTGGCGTCCGCCGAATCCCCCGAACGCCGATCGGCCGCGGCCGCCCCCGAAAAACGCTTCGAAGAAATCGCTGAACCCCGTTCCGCCGAATTCAAATTCGACTCCGCCGTTCTCGCCGCCCCATTGATAAAATCCCCCGCCGGGCTGCTGGGCTCCCCACTGCGGCGGCGGTTGAAATCCGCCCGGCTGATTCCAACTTTCGCCGAGCTGATCATATTTCCGGCGTTTCTCCGGGTCGCTCAGGACCTCATAGGCTTCATTGATCTGTTTAAATTTTTCCTCGGCCGCCTTTTTATCCTTGGCAACATCAGGATGATATTTGCGCGCCAGCTTGCGAAAAGCGTTCCGGATTTCCTCATCGGTCGCCGTTTTCGAAACTCCTAGCGTGTCGTAATAATCTCTGAACTGCACCGCCATACCACTCAACCTTGTGCCTCTGGGCAATCGGCGCAACCTTCTCTCTGCATGAGCGAGCTTGGAAAATTCCTGGTCATCGTTGGTGTCGTCCTAGCAATCGTGGGCTTAATCCTTTGGAGCGGATTTGCTCCGAAATGGCTGGGCCGTTTGCCGGGCGACATTCGGATCGAGCGCGAGCACTCCGCATTTTATTTTCCGATCGTCACCTGCATCATCATCAGCATCGTACTCAGCCTCTTGTTGTCGATCTTTCGTCGGTGACCATTGAAAAACGTTACCACGCCGCACAAACAAGTCGCGCTCGATCATCATATAGCGCTGCTGGTCAAATGCCGGCGTTGCCCGCGGATGAAATCAACGCCAGTTTCGGGCGGCGCGTTCGTGAGCGACGTGATGTTGATCGGCCAGGCACCCGGCCCGCGCGAGCCGGTTTTGCAAAGGCCATTCGCCCACACCGCCGGCAAGACCCTCTTCCGCTGGTTCGAACAATTCTGCGGAATAAACGAGGTAGTCGTCAGATCGACAATTTATTTTGCTGCGGTTTGTCGCTGTTTCCCGGGCAAATCTCCCGGCGGCACGGATCGCGTTCCGGCGCCGGACGAGATTCGCAATTGTTCATCGTGGATGAACGATGAGATCCAGATCTTGCGTCCGCATCTCGTCATTCCGGTCGGGCGATTGGCGATCGCTCAATTCATTGAATGCACCACGTTGGAGGAAGTGATCGGCCGAAACTTTCGCATTCGCCGCGTGGGACACAGTTTTGACCTTATCCCGTTACCGCATCCATCGGGCGCATCGCCGTGGCACAAGATCGCGCCAGGCAAGCAACTGCTGGAAAAGGCAATGCGCAAAATCGCCCGTCACCCGGCAGTGAGGGCGCTGCGTTCGCAATTGTAGGGTGCTTTTGTGAAACGTCGGTTGCGGCGGCTGACACAGCCGCCCTACAATTCTTTATGGCTCCGCCTTTACGGGTGACGATTTGGAACGAAAACGTTCACGAGCGCAAAAATCCCATCGTCGCGAAAATTTACCCAGCCGGCATCCACGGTTGCATCGCCGACGCGCTTAAGATCGATGATGTCGTAGCCGGCGTCGCCGATGCCGGGTCCGAGCTCGCCACGGGACGAGTCCGTCCGGTTGGCGGACCGGACGGGCGGTTGCGATCAGCCTCGAAATCGTTCGGGGCGGCCGCAACATTACAAGTACGCACCGCCACGCTTGATGAACCCGAACACGGCCTAAGTGAAAAAATTCTCGATGAAACCGATGTGCTGATCTGGTGGGGCCACGCGGCCCACGGCAGAGTCAAAGACCCAATAGCCGATCGCGTGCTCAAGCGAGTCTGGGAAGGAATGGGATTTGTCGCGCTGCATTCATCGCATTATTCGAAAATTTTCAAGCGCTTGATGGGCACGAGCTGTTCGCTGACGTGGCGCGAGGCCGGCGAGAAAGAACGCATCTGGGTTTGCAGTCCCGCGCACCCCATTGCGCGCGGGATCAACCGTTACTTTGAAATTGAGAATACGGAAATGTACGGCGAGCCCTTCGCCATTCCGCCGCCTGACGAAATCGTCTTCATCTCATGGTACGAAGGCGGCGACGTTTTCCGTTCCGGATGCACGTGGAAACGTGGCAATGGCAAGATTTTTTATTTCGCTCCCGGTCACGAGATCTATCCGATCTATTTCAATCCCAGTGTGCAGCGCGTGCTGCGAAATGCTGTCCGCTGGGCCGCACCCGATTCGGAAAAATGGATCGACAGTTGCCCGCAAATTCCAATCTCCGAAGCATGTGAACCGCTCGAGCAAAAAGGCCCGCGATTGCACAAAGAAGGCGAGGAAGGATTTCGATGATCTGATGCCTTCGACCATTCCGACGCGCACTGAAGTTTCCGATTCGGATAAATGGGACCTGACGCATCTGTTCGCGGATGTGAGCAAGTGGCAGGAGGATTTTGTGTGGGTGCAGCAGACCTACCCGCGAATTAAAGAATTCAAAGGCAAAGTTGGCGCGTCTGCCAGGAATCTGGCCGAGTGTCTGGAATTCGAGAAGGCGATCGATCTCAGACTAGAGCGCCTTTACCATTTCGCCTCGCTGCAACTGGCCGAAGACAGCGCGAACACGGAGTACCTCGCCCGCGCCGGACAGATGCAGAATTTGATGACGAAGATTGGGGAGGCATCGGCTTTCGTTGTTCCGGAGATTCAAGCGATCGATGACGAAACCTTCGCCAGGTTCGTTGTCGATCCTGCGCTTGCCGATTGGCGGATCAAGTTGCGCAAAATCCGGCGAATGAAGCCGCACGTGCTTTCTGAATCGGAGGAACGCATCCTCGCCCTTGGGAGCGCCGCGCTCAGCGGTTATGACGATACTTTCTCGCAGCTTACCGACGTGGACATGAAGTTCGGCGTGTTGACCGACGAGACCGGTCGTGAAAAACCGCTTACTCAAAGTTCGTTCAGTTCGTTTCTGGTGAAACGCGACGCTGAGCTTCGGAAACGCGCCTTCCACCAATTTTACGCCGAGTTTCAAGACCATCAGTACACGCTCGCGGCGTCGCTTGCTTACTCGGTTAAGGCTGACATTTTTCGCGCGCGAGCAAGAAATTACGCATCGGCACTCCAAGCCGCCCTGTTTCCCGACGACGTGCCGGTTTCGGTTTACGAAGAATTGATCAAATCCGTTCGCGCGAATTTGAAGCCGCTGTTTCGCTATTTCGATTTGAGACGGCGGGTACTCGGTTTGAAAGAGCTTCATCACTATGACACTTACGTGCCGCTCGTTGCCGAAATCGAAACCCACATCCCGTTTGATGAAGCAGTCGAGAGAGTCCTGGCAGCGGTACAACCGCTCGGAAAAGAATATGTCGATGTTCTAGGGAAAGGCTTACGCGGTCGCTGGTGCGATCGCTACGAAACGAAAGGCAAACGCAGCGGTGCGTTTTCATCCGCCAGCTACAGTGCGCCGCCTTACATTTTGATGAATTACAAGGAAGATGTATTCGCTGATGTCTATACACTTGCGCACGAGGCCGGGCATTCGATGCACACCTGGTTCGCGCAAGAATCGCAGCGCTTTCAGGATTACGATTATCCGATTTTCCTAGCCGAGGTTGCATCAACGTTCAATGAAGACCTCCTCACGCATCATTTGCTGGAGCAGAACAGGGATCCGAAAATGCGCGCTTACATCATCAACCGGCAGATCGACGACATTCGCGGTACGCTTTTTCGGCAAACGATGTTTGCCGAGTTCGAAAAGGTCATCCACCAAATCGAGGAGAGTGGCGACGCCCTCACGCTCGACGTCTTCAAATCGGAATATCATAAGCTGCTCGCAACATATTTTGCCGAGAATTTCGTGCTCGATTCGCCACTCGACTTGGAATGTCTGCGCATTCCGCACTTCTACGGCGCGTTTTATGTTTACAAATACGCAACTGGGATCTCAGCGGCTATCGCCCTTTCGGAGCGTGTGCTCGCGAAAGAACCGGGGGCGGTTAAGAGGTACCTCGGCTTCCTAAAGTCGGGCGGCTCCAAGTTTCCGCTGGAAACGTTGAAAGAAGCGGGCGTAGACATCAGCGCGTCCGCGCCAATACAGAGTACGCTGGCATTATTCGGGCGCCGGTTGAACGAACTCGAAGAGCTCCTGCTGTAGAAACGCGCTGTAGCCACGCGCCTGTGGCGCGTTCCAACGCGTAAAGTCCCTTAGCGGATCGGCCACTGGTCCGCACACTGGACGGATTCGTCCCGCGGCGAACCGGTGGCTACAACTAGAGCGGGTTGTACCCAGCGCTGACTATCGTGCCGTAGCAGGGAAACGCTGCAAGGCCGTCACAATTTTTTTCGAAAGATTGGGACCGGCGGCGACGGCTGACCACGACAACTTGGCAAGCGTTCTGCTTAACAGCGGTATGTGGATTTTGAACGGCGATTTAGAGCGGCCTGCGGTTATGCCGAGCTAGGCATGACACGCCAATCGCTTGCCGAGTTGAATGCCATCGATCGCAAGTCTCAAAATCGACCCGAAGTTTTGCAACTGCGCCTGCATCATTTGATGCGGCGGAAAAGCTGGTGTCGCGCGCTTGTTGTAAGTCGCAAACTTTGCCGCGCCGCTCCCCAGTGCAGCGCCGGATTTCTTCATGCTGGTTTTTGTCTGCATGAGCTCGGCAAAACCGCTGAAGCCAAACAGCTTTTGCTCAAAGGCCCTACCACGCTCCGCAAAGAGCCAATCTATTATTACAACATGGGTTGCTATGAGGCGCTGCTCGGAAACGCGAAAGACGCGCAACAGCATCTCGAGAAAAGCTTCAAAATGGACGCGTCGTTCCGCGAAATCGCCAGGCGCGATCCCGACCTGAAATCGGTCCAGGCGCTCCTCTAGGCGCGTTTGTCTTCTGTAGAGGCAGCCGTGGGCTGCCGAGCCATAGCCTTGCTGGTTCGTGATTGCAGGCGACACGCCTGCGACTACAGAATTTCGTCAATGCAAGTGAATGCCGATGAATTTCAAGAGGGTCTGCAGCCTTTGTTCGAAGAAAACTTCAAGAAGCTCGGCGATCTCGGTGCAGCGGTCTCCCTCTGGCAGGAGGGCAAAGCGCTTGTCGATCTTCACGGCGGGTTTCGAGATTCGCGGCGAGAGCATCCGTGGACGAAGGACACGATTGTATTGATTTGGTCGGCAACCAAGGGGCTGGCGGGCGCGTGCACCCTGTATGCGTTGCAAGAACACAAGATCGGCATCGAAAGGCGCGTGGCTGAGTTTTGGCCGGATTTTGCGCGAGCCGGCAAGGAAAGGATCACGCTCGCGCAATTACTTTCACATTCGGCCGGATTGGCCGCGTTAGATCAACGCGTGGACGTGCTCGATTACGCGGGAGTCATCGACGCGCTGGAAAGGCAAAAGCCGAATTGGCCTCCGGGAACGGCGCACGGGTATCACGCGCGCACCTTCGGATTCCTGCTCGACGAACTTGTTAGGCGAATTTCCGGAGACTCGTTAGGGGAATATTGGCGCAAAACGTTCGCCGAACCGCTCCAGCTCAACATCTGGATCGGCTTGCCGAAAACTGAAAACGCGCGGGTGGCGACGATTTATGCTCCCAAAGTGGGTAAACCTCCGAAGCCGAAACAATTTTATCTCGATGTTGCGAGCAGCGGCACGTTTGCGCACAAAGTTTTCACGTCACCGAACGGGTTGGAGGCAGTGAGCGCGATGAACAAACCGGAAATCCGCGCGCAGCCGATCGTTTCTTTCGGTGGAATCGGCAGCGTCAATTCGCTGGCGAAGTTTTACGCAATGCTGGCCAACGGCGGCCGAATGGAAGATCGACAATTCTTTTCGGAAAAGACAATTCGTTGGATGACGAGAACTCTCTCCGACGGAATTGACCGCGTTTTTCAAATACCGACAGCGTTTTCCGCCGGTTTCATGAAAGATTCGAAAGATGCGCCGCGGCGAATGTTCGGTCCATCGACATCTTCATTTGGACACCCTGGGGCGGGCGGCAGCCATGCTTTTGCCGATGTGGAGAACAAAATCAGTTTTGCCTATGTGATGAATCAAATGGAACTATCGGTCTTGCCTAACGAGAGATCATTACGGTTGGTGGACGCGATTTACAATCTTTTGTAGCGGCGCTCTGTAAGAAACGGAACGTAGCGCAATCGTCTCGCTTGCGATTCTTCCAAACGCAACCTGGAAGGTCGCGCTCCTTTCGCCGGTCACAGACTGCCGCTACACGCTATTCGCCGATAATTGTCAGGCAAATCCGACGCCGATGCGGCGCACGGCGATGTTCGAAGAGAAAAATTCCCTGCCAGGTGCCGAGTTGCATTTTCCCATCGACAACTGGCACGGTCTCGCTCGTGCGAGTCAGCACCATGCGAATATGCGAGGGCATATCGTCCGCCCCTTCGTCGTCATGCTCGTAGTCACCGTGCTCAGGCACGAGCTTGTCGAAAAATCTTTCTACATCGCGTCGCGCGGCGGGAGCCGCGTTTTCCATCATTGTCAGGCTGGAACTGGTGTGCTGGACAAAGATTGTGACCATTCCATTGCGCACGCCTGATTTGTCGATCTTGTCTTGGATCTCGTCCGTAATTTCATAGGTACCTTTGCCGCTGGTCCGCACTTCTAATCGTTCCTGTAGGACGCGCATAAGATCAGTTTATCTCAAGTGGCAGCGGTATTAAATTTTTCGCGTGGGGACGATAGTTCAACATGCCGTCTGGCTCGGTTAAAAAACCGGCGCTGAAGCGCGGGAGCGCCGTTAGGCGCGACATGTTTATAGCAAAAATCCATCTCCCACCCGCCAAGCTCCTTTAGGAGCGGCATGAAACGGCGGCTGATTTCCCATGCCGCTCCTACGGAGTTTGGATTAATTTATTGGCTCCAAATCTACAAACAGGTCGCGCCTAACGGCGCTTTCAATCCACCGCCGTGCTGGTCGGCTTTTCAACAGCGCCATGCCGTCTCGAGGACATCACGGCAGGGTCCGATGGCTCGTTTGCTCGTAGCCGGCAGAGTCTCCGGCAAGATGCGGGCAGGTTCTGACTCGAAAACCGGGCACAATTTTCCGCGTCAGCAGTCGCTCCTCGATACCGCGGGCGAGCCTGGCACCATTGAATTTTTTGCGCACGGCATGATGATTGAAAATGCAGGCTGACCTGGAGCGCGTGCTCTTTGATGAGTCGGCCATTCAGCGTCGGCTGGATGAGCTTGCTGAGCAAATTTCAAATGATTATCGCGAGCGCGAACTCACCGTCATCGCCGTCTTGAACGGGAGTTTAATGTTCATGGCCGACTTGTTGCGGAGAATTCCGCTGCCGTTGAAATTGGATTGTCTGAGTGTGGCCAGTTATCACGGCAAGGCGCAGAGGAGCGGTGAAGTGATTTTCAAACAAATCACGCTACCCTACGTGATGGATCGGCATGTTCTTTTGCTGGATGACATTTTGGATAGCGGCGGAACACTGAGTGCGATTCGCGAAAAACTGGAAACGGCCAAGCCACGCAGCATTCGCATTTGCGTGTTGTTGCAGAAAAAGAAAGCGCGCCAACAACCGGTCGATGCTGATTATGTCGGATTCGAAATCGAGGACGAGTTTGTGGTTGGCTATGGACTCGATTTCATGGGGCGCTATCGCAATCTGCCATGCATCGGGCTTCTGCGGAGGGAATTGATCGGGCGACCTAACGAATGAAAGTGCGGGTGAAATTTTTTGCGCAACTTCGCGATCTGGCGGGTGCGCAGGAGTTGACCGTCGACCTCGCGAAAGGAGCGAGCGTCGCCGATCTGCTGACGAAAATTTATGAGCAAATGCCCGCCTTGCGCGCGCGCGACGCAGGCATTCTCGTTGGCGCGGGCATCGAGTTTGTCGATCGCAATTACAAACTGAAACCGGGCGACCAGATTTCCATCATGCCGCCAGTGCAAGGCGGGTAGCCGGAGGGCAGAGGACAGAGGACAGAGGACAGAAGTTAGTCGCGGAAATTTTTGAAATTAGTTGCGACGCCGAAGTCGCGGCTGCGCACAAATTGGATGACGGCTTGTAAATCGTCCTTCTTTTTTCCGGTCACACGAATTTGTCGATCTTGCAGCTGGCTTTGAATCTTGAAGTTTTGCGACTTAATCGCCTGAACGATTTCCTTGGCTTTATTACCTTCGAGACCCTGCTGGATTTTCAATTCCTGGCGGGCGTGTCCGACGGGTGAGATTTCAGGGTCGACCTGCTCGATATTGCGAAGATCGACACCGCGTTTGGACAGTTTGGAGATGGCAATTTCGCGCAATCCGCGCAGGCGCGCAGCGTCCTCCGCCGTCAGTGTGATTTTGTCCTTTTCGTAAGCAATGGAGGCGGCACTGCCTTTGAAATCGAAGCGCGCGGCTAATTCCTTGCGGGCTTGATTGAGCGCGTTATGGACTTCTTGTTTGTCCACTTCGGAGACAATATCGAAAGAAGGCATGACCCAATAGTACAGCGCTGGTTTTCGATTTGGAAGTCACGGATTCGCTTCAACAATTTTAATGTTCCCATCGATCGCGCGGAGGTTGATGGTCGCCTGCGGAGATGCGCCCACCAGGCTGTCCACCTTCGTCACCGCTGCGCCGGTGCGTTGTTCTTTCTCAGCGAAATCGTTGCCAATTTTGCCAGTGACAGCCTCGGCGACGAGGTGAAAAGAGGCGTCACCGGGAATTACAGCGAAAAGATTTCCGTCCGCAATCTGTGTGTCGGCGGAAAATTTACGCGGATTCCACCAATCGTACATGAGGATGAGTGCGCCGGTCACCTGGCGTGCCTGGACATCACAAAAGCAATTGCGAACGAAAAGTCGGCCGTTTCCGAGATTGGCGTGGACCTCGCCGCCCTGCATTCCAGCGACCGAAATCTCGCCGTTTCTTAGTTCCAATCGCGCGATGGGAGCGGTTTCCGGAACAACGATAATGTAATCCACTGTGCCGGAGCGGTCGGAAAAGCTCCAATTTTTCTTGGGTGGGAAGATCGTTTCGATCGAGATGGAATTCGGCTGCGCGGATACGTTCACCAAAATGCCCTGCAAACGCGCAGCCGTGTATGCCTTCTTAATGACTTGTAAATGGATCTCCGGCTTAGCCGAGCCATAAATCTGAACCGAACCGTCGATGCTTGTCAGACTGATGGCTGCGCCGGGATCAAATGGATAAGTGTGCTCGAATATTTCTTCGAGAGGTTGAGTTGATCCACCACATCCGGAAAGCAGTGCGTACAGCGGCGCGATCCACCACGCTGCCCGGATGTTTCGGTGCATACGCAATTGGACCTTGTACTCAGAAGTAACCGAGCGCCCGCAAGAAGTCGATCGCCGCCAGGGCGCTGATTACCAGCGCAACTGCTGAACTGAAAACGGTCCCGGCGAAAAGGAATGCTTCGATGACAAAATTGTGCCGCGCTTCTTTGCGAAAATAGTCGCGACTGATGCTGCGGAAAGATGGCGCAGGATATCTCGAGCAATGTCCGCCGCCAAGATCAACAAGCGAAGGCGGCTGAAAATTGCAGTCCGTAATTGGTAGACGACGCGCGAAAAAACAATCTCGATAACGCGCTTGGTTCAATATAGGAGTCGGTTTCATTTTCTATTTGTTTGTTTCCTTTGAGATGCGTTCAATCTCATTTTCAGATTCAAGCTTTCGTGTCGGGTCGACGCTTACACCCAGAGCGTGCGATCGAAGGTGCGGTATTGAATGGCTTCACTGACATGTTCGGGCGAAATCTCGATTTCGCCGTCTAGATCGGCGATCGTTCGCGAAACTTTCAGAATTCGATCGTAAGCCCGGGCGCTTAAATTGAGTTCGCTCATAGCAACCCGGATGAGGTCATGTGAATCGGCGTCAAGTTTGCAATATTGCTTAAGTTGCCGTGTTGCCATGCGCGCGTTGCAATTTACTTTGGCATCCGCGGCAAAACGCTCCTGCTGGAGGTCCCGCGTTTGAGCGATCCGCGCGCGGATCGACATCGAATTTTCCTCGGGGCGTTCGCTCGCGACATCGCGATACTCCACGGCCGGAACTTCAATGTGCAGGTCGATGCGATCGAGCAGCGGTCCGGAAACACGCTGACGATATCGCTGCACCTGCAGCGGCCCGCAGCGGCATTCGCGTTTCAAATCACCAAAATATCCGCACGGACAGGGATTCATCGCCGCGACGAGCATGAATTCAGCCGGAAAAGTCAGACTGCCCGCCGCCCGCGAGATCGTAACTTTTCCATCTTCGAGCGGCTGGCGCATCACTTCCAGTGCCGATCTTTTGAACTCGGGCAATTCATCGAGAAACAGCACGCCGTTGTGTGCGAGACTCACTTCGCCAGGATTCGGAAATGTGCCGCCGCCCAGCAAGCCAATGTCGCTGATGGTGTGATGTGGCGAGCGGAACGGCCTGGTCGATACGAAAGATTTTTCGGCATCGAGCAACCCAGCAATGCTGTGGATTTTGGTCGTCTCGATCGCTTCCTCCAGCGACATTGGCGGGATGATTGTCGCGATCCGTTTCGACAACATCGATTTCCCGGAACCGGGCGGACCGATCATAAGAATATTGTGACCGCCGGCCACCGCTACTTCGATCGCGCGTTTGACGTGCGCCTGCCCTTTCACATCGCTAAAATCGACATCATAATCCTGATGCGTGGCGAAAAAACTTGTCAGATCACCGCGCGTGGGCAGCAACGGAATTTCGCCGCGCAAAAATTGAAAGGTCTCGCGCAAATTGCGGACGCCGTAGACGTCGATCCTGGCCACCATAGCCGCTTCGCGCGCGTTCGCTTCCGGCACGAACAACGCGCGCTTGCCGCGCCGCCGCGCTTCGAGCGCGACGGGCAGGACGCCTTTCACGGGACGAACCGAGCCGTTTAGGGCGAGCTCGCCCACGAAAGAGAAATCTTCGAAAGGCGAGCTGTCGATTCCCTCGGTCACCGCGATCATTCCCAACGCAATCGGCAAATCAAAACTCGGACCTTCTTTTTTAATGTCGGCGGGCGCGAGATTGATTGTGGTGCGGCCGCGCGGCCGGTAATAACCGCTATTGGCGATCGCTGTCGTCACGCGGTCGCGGCTTTCCTTTACCGCCGCGTCCGGCAATCCCACAATCACGATCGCCGGGTCGCCGCCCGCGCCATTGACTTCAATTTCCACCTGGTACGCATCCACGCCGTAAACGGCGGCGGAATAAATCTTCGCCAGCATCGGACAACGAAATTGCCAGAAAACTTGCTCTCGGAACAAGAGCCAAATCTTCGCGCGCCAGGATCATTCCAATGTAAAAAACATTGAACAAATCGTACTAGCCAAGTGTCAGAAATCAGAATATTTAACCTTGTTAAGTAGTTCCTTGAATGTTAAGAAATCCGATCGAGGAGGCATCGGCTAACACGAAAGCTGGGAACTTGTCGATCCACCCCCCTGTTTTATTTCATGAAGAAAGGCTATATGGCCGCTGAAGATAGCGATACCGGAATTAAGATTTATTTGCGTGAGATTGGGCAAATCCCGCTCTTGACGCCGCAGCAGGAGATTGAGCTCGCCGCCAAGATCAAGAAAGGCGATCGCGAGGCGCGTGCTCTCATGATCCGCTCCAACTTGCGTCTCGTTGTCAAGATCGCGCATGATTACGCCAATCTCGGCCTGCCGCTGCTCGATTTGATCTCGGAAGGCAACATCGGCTTGATGAAAGCGGTCGAACGTTTCGATCCTGCCAAAGGCGGCAAACTGAGTACCTATGCTGCGTGGTGGATCAAGCAATCGATCAAACGCGCGCTTGCTAATCAGTCAAAGACCATTCGTCTGCCGGTTCATCTGGTCGACAAAATCTCAAAGATGCGCCGCGTCTCGCTTCAAATGAGCGAGGAACTTGGCCGCGAGCCGACGGATGATGAGCTCGGCGAAGAGATCGGCATCGCCTCCGGAAAAGTTTCGCAACTCAAGACGGTTTCGATTCGTCCGGCGTCTCTGGACGCGCCGATCAGCGATGATGATTCGACTGAGTTTGGCGAAATCGTCGGCGACGAAGAGGCGCAGACTCCGTTTGAGCTTTTGCGCGACAAGAACCTTCGCAATGAGGTCGGTGGTTTGCTCGACGTGCTCGACGATCGCGAGAAAAAAATCATTTTCCAGCGCTTCGGTCTCGACGGTGGCAAGCCGAAGACACTCGAGGAAGTGGGCAAAAAATTCGGTGTCACTCGTGAGCGCATTCGGCAGTTGCAAAACATCGCGCTTTCAAAATTGCGCCGTGCTCTGAGCAAGAAAGAGAAGCCGATCGACGTCGAATTGCCGGTGGAAGCGTAAGACTATTGTCGATGTTATAGCGGCGTTCGCCGCGGCGAACGGGGAGTGGAAGGAAGACGCTCGGCACAAGCGCCTCTGCAATTTATTTTGCAGTCCGCAACTGCACGCAGTCAAAGCGGGATCCTTCAGCTAGAATGTCGCTGATAATGACCAAATGATCGCCGGGCAGGGCGAGCTTGTTCTTGCGCAAAAATTTCTCGGCGGACTCGATCGTTTCGTTCGGATCATCCGCGAAATCGATCCGCACCGAAAACGTCCCCCAACTAATTGCCAGTTGCCGGTAAACTTCTTCGCTGGATGTGAAGGCGAAAATCGGTGCGCGCTGTGGCCGCAAATTTGATACGTAACGCGCCATGGTCCCGTGCCGCGTAAAAACAATCAGCTTCGAATTGCGCAGGGAATTCGCGAGCACGACGGCTGAAGCGATCGTCTTCTGCCGAGCGTCTTCGAGCAACGCATCTCCGGCGTAACCCGCGCCGCCGCTGCGTTCGATGCGCATCGCCACGCGATTCAGCACCTTCACGCACTCAACCGGATAAAGGCCGATTGCGGTTTCACCGCTCAACATGATTGCATCTGCCTGTTCGAAGACCGCGTTTGCCACATCGGTAATCTCGGCGCGCGTCGGCAGCGGATTTTTGATCATTGACTCCAGCATCTGCGTTGCAACCACGACCGGTTTGCCAAAACGAATGCAATCCTTGACGATCCGCCGCTGAATAATTGGCAACTCCTCCATCGGGCATTCGATGCCCAGATCGCCGCGCGCGACCATGATCACATCCGCGCTTTCGATCATCTCGCCGATCGATCGGACAGCCAGTTGGTCTTCGATTTTCGCGACGATTAGCGCCCTGCTCTTTTTCTTCGCAAGGAGTTTGCGCAGCTCCTCGATGTCGCTCCTTTCTCGGACGAAGCTTAGCCCCACAAAATCGACGCCAAGCTCTGCGCCCAGAGTCACGTCGGCGATATCCTTTCTTGTCAGCGGGGGAAGATTCACATGTACGCCAGGCAAATTGATATGACGGCGCGAACCGAGTAGCGCGCGGGTCAAAACTTTGCAGCGCACCCGACTTCTTCCCTTTTCCAGCACGAGCAATTTGATCAGACCGTTGTCCACCAAAATGGTGTTGCCAACTGAAACGTCCTCGGCAAATCCGTCGTAATTTACGTCAACCGAGTACCGCTCTTTGCTTTTTGCGCCGCGGACTGTGAACTCGAGGATGTCGCCTGGTTCTAAATGCAGGTTTGTTTTCAGTTCACCGGTGCGGATGGCTGGGCCTTGCGTATCGAGTAAAATGCCGATTGATTTGCCGACCTCATCCGCCAGTTTGCGAATCCGCGGCACGATACCGCGCACTTCATCCGGCTGCGCGTGACTCATGTTCACCCGAAACACGTCCGTGCCCTGCGCAATTAATTGGCGCAGCGTTTCGATTTTTTCCGTGGCCGGACCGAGGGTGCAGATGATTTTTGTCTTGCGCATCAACCGCAGGATTCCGGGTGATTGCGGAAAAGCAAGGCCGCTTTTCGTAATATCGATTCTTGCAAAACAAAGCGGCGCGCCGTTTCGGGCGCGCTGCGTGCAATCGAGTCGCGAAAGACTTTCTGAGCCTAACGAGGTGTGTTTATTTCAGTTTACTCTGAATTCTCTTGGCCATGTCCAGGTGTGACTGTACGACCTTGGAAGTTTTGTCGGCGAACTTCTTCAGATCAGGATCGGTGCCGTTGCTCGCTTCCTTTTGGAATTCGGCCAGATCTTTCTCATGATCCTTGACCATCATGTTGATGTAATCTTGGTCCGATTTCCACTTGCCGGGCGGTTTCACCGCCGGGAGCGAGACACCTTCTTCCTTCGCCAGGTTCATCAGTTCGTTGTTTGCACGGCCAGTTTTCCCCATTCAACTTCCATTTGACCACCCCTACCGGCGTTCATCATGAAAGTTCTGTCCTTTTGCGCTGAGTCTGCTTCCGCCTTTGCCTTGGAAGCAGGTGACGGACTTGCCCTTGTGGATGCAGGCTTTTCCGCAAAAACCGTAGCCGCGACGCAGAGTCAGACTGCGATAATTCCAATCCGCGAGATAATTTTGAATTTTTTCATAGACATTGCCAGGTTGAACATGCCGGCATTCGGCATTTGAGATCCGCATGCTCCGGTGCGCCTGGATGTAAAAGACCAGTCGACGTTTTCAACTGTGCGCCTGGCCAGATCGACAATGATCGATGGGAAGTTTAAGCCTGGGACGATCCCTGTTGATAAGAGCTTTCCACGCGTTCGGCCACGTCTTTGTAGCCGTAATCGGCTTCGTAAATTTGCTTCATGCAATGGAGCGACTTTTCTCGCTCGCTCATTTGCTCGTAAACCAATCCGAGGTTGTAAACGATCTCTTTCTTGACGGCGTCCATCGACAAGATTTCCCCGGCCGCGTCTTCGAGCTGCTTCATTGCCAAGTCGAGCATGCCGAGCTTGCGATAGCAAAGCCCGAGCAGGTTCATCGCCTTCAATCGCGCGTTGGGATTTTGCCGCGCACGCTGCAACTCGGGCAGCGCTTCGCGATATTGGCCGGCGTTCATCAAATGGTCTCCGAGCTCAAGGCGCAATTGCAAGTCCGTTGGATTGCGCTCGACCCGTTTGCGCGCCTCACCGATCAACATTTTGGCGCGCTTTTCCCTCGCCGCCGCAAGGTCCTCGGCTTTTTTCCGGCAAAGCTCTTCCTCCGCGGCATGAGTCGCGAGAAATTCCTCGTATTCGGCAATCTCGCGTTCGGTCCCTTTAATTTTTAGATCGGAAACTTTTCGGACCAGCCCTGCATCGCTCCCGCTCGTCAAGTCGGCCGCGTATTGATACCAGGCGATGGCCGACTCGATGTCGTCATTCTGCTCATGAAGTGTGCCCAGGCGCCGCGCAAGATCAACATTCCGCGGCTCAGCTTCGTGATGGGCGTAGGCCTCGGCGATTTGCCGATCCAGCGACTCGCCGCTCAAGTGCATCCGGCTCTGTTGTTCGAGCGAAACCGCCGCTTCCTTATCCTTGATCAAATCGCGATAACTCTCCGCCTGTGTCCAGCCGCCGGTCGTCATTGAAGCGCGCGCCGAAGCATCTTTGCCCAGCCGCAACGCTTCGGCATCAAGCGGATCGATTTCGGTGATGCGATTGTAAACCTCAACCTCTTCTTCGCTTTGTCCCATCGCGTGATGCAAGCGGCCGAGCTCGCGCAGCACCTTCACGTCGCGCGGATTTTCTTCCAGCAATGTGCGCAACGCGAAAATGCCAATCTCCGGCCAGCCCGCTGCCACCGCTGCTTCCTTTAGAATGAGATTCGCCTGTCGATTGTACGGCTCCCCCTCCAGAACTTTCTCGATCATTTCCACCGCCCGCCCGGGGTCCTTTTTCATCTCACGCTGGGCTTTCATTAGTGTGATCGGCGCGGTGGAAATGTTGAAGAAGCTTTTTTTTGTCGTTTTCTGCCTGGTGGCCTCGGTTCGACGCAATAACTGGCGACCGGTCAGAAATTGTGGTTCCTGTTTCAAGATTCCCTGCAAAAGCGAGATGGCGTAGCCAAAGTTGCGCAGCTCGATGGCCGCCACTGCCTTGAGCCAGTGGCCGCGCTGCATTTCGCTGAGATCTTTTTCGGTCTTGACCGCCATATTCGCCGCTGGCGGGACTATAATTTCAGCATCCCGCGCCGTCATCCCAAATGGTGCAAGACCCTCTGTTTTTCATGTCCCGCGCGAAACGCGGCCGTTTTGGATTGCGGCGATTGCGTGCGGGCCGAGGTACGCACTAATTTAGGACCGTATTTTCGGCTGTGAATCTTTCCCCTCGCTCCCATCATGCTGCCCCGGTTGAACTGAACGGAGGCGGGCGGTTTGTTTTGTCGCGCAAAGATTTTATGCCGGCTTACCTGCGAGCAATCGAGGAAGGACTTCTCCGGCAGCGCGCCGAAGAAGCGATCGACTCGCTCCGATCGTGTCGGGTCTGCCCGCGCGATTGCGAGATTGACCGATTCAACAACAAGATCGGGGTATGCAAAAGCGGACGGCTCGCCCGGGTGGCTAGCGCTTTTCCGCATTTTGGGGAAGAGGATTGCCTGCGCGGTTGGAACGGTTCGGGCACAATCTTCTTCGGCTGGTGCAATCTGCGATGCGTGTTCTGCCAGAACTTCGAGACCAGCCAGCTTGGCGAAGGCGCGGAAGTTGCCGCATCGGAACTTGCGAGGATCATGCTCGATCTCCAGGAAATCGGTTGCCATAACATTAACTTCGTTACGCCGGAGCACGTCGTTCCCCAGATTCTCGAGGCGTTAGTGATAGCCGTCGAGCGGGGCCTGCGCCTACCGCTGGTTTATAACACGTCGGCCTACGACAGCTTGGAGAGCATCCAGCTCATGGACGGGTTAGTGGATATTTACATGCCCGACTTCAAGCTGTGGGACGGCGAAAATTGCCGAAAATATCTTGTGGCCAGCGACTATGCCGATGCCGCCCGCGCCGTGATCGCCGCGATGCACGCGCAGGTGGGCGAATTAAAAGTGGACGAGGAAGGACTGGCGTTGCGCGGCGTGCTGGTGCGGCATCTGGTCATGCCCGATTTGTCCGATGACACCCGCGAAATCATGCGCTGGATCGCCACGACCCTGTCACCCGACACCTATGTCAACGTCATGGACCAATATTATCCGGCCCACAAAGCGGAGACCGAACCGCGTTTCGTGCAGATCAACCGGCGTCTGCACGACAGCGAATTCGAGCAAGCCCTCGAACACGCGCGAACGGCTGGCTTGTGGCGACTCGACACGCGCTGGCGTCATGTGATTCCGCACGGCCACCCGGTCTGGCTACCGTGGATGCATGTGCGCGCCCAGAAAGAAGCGTGCGCTAAGCCAAACTAATTTCGAAACGCGCAACCGCCGAGTTCGCGAGACGATCTTATAACAAGTCCAATTGCGGTCTGTCCGCCTCCGTCGCGTTGTCTGTCGATCTTTTCTTCCTGCCCTTCTGAGCCACCACCGCGCCGTCAGGATTTTCCAAATGGGCAAGAATATCTTTGGCCCGGTCCAGGATTTCCTTTGGTAGACCGGCCAGCCGGGCGACCTGGATGCCATAGCTTTTGTCTGCGCCTCCCGGCACAATTTTGCGCAGGAAAATAATCTGATCGTTCCACTCCCGCACAGCCACATTGTAGTTGCAAACGCCTTCGCGCTCTTCTGACAGCTTCGTCAGCTCGTGATAATGCGTGGCGAAGAGCGTGCGCGCTTTGATCTTGTCATGCAAAAATTCCGCCACGCTCCAGGCGATCGACAATCCATCGAACGTCGATGTGCCACGGCCGATCTCATCGAGAATGACGAGACTGCGATCAGTGGCGTTGTTCACAATGTTGGCCGTTTCGTTCATCTCGACCATGAAAGTTGATTGGCCGCGCGCCAGATCATCGTTTGCGCCGACACGCGTGAAAACGCGATCAACTAAACCAATCTCCGCGCTCGCTGCCGGCACGAAACTTCCAATTTGCGCCATCAGCACGATCAAGGCGACCTGCCGGATGTAGGTGGATTTCCCGGCCATGTTTGGCCCGGTCACGATCGCCAGCCGCACGGTTTCGCCATCAAGCGAGGTATCGTTAGGCACAAACTTTTCTTCAATTAAATTTTGATCGAGCACCGGATGGCGGCCGTCTTTTATTACGAGGCGCAATGAATCGTTCAGCAGTGGCCGGCAATAATTAAAAAGGCGCGCCGTTTCCGCGAGCGCACAAATAACATCAACGATCGCAATCGCCTCCGCTGTCCGTTGGATTGGTTCGAGGTCGTGCAGAGTTTCCTCGCGCAGTTTTTGGAAAAGCTCGTACTCTAGATTTCTCGCGCGCTCATCGGCACCGAGGATTTTGCCCTCCATCTCTTTCAATTCCGGCGTGATGAAACGCTCTCCGCCCACCGTAGTCTGTTTGCGCGTGTAATGTGGCGGTACGCTCGCCAGATTCGATTTCGTCACTTCGATGAAATAACCGAAGACGGAATTGTAGCGGACCTTGAGCGATTTGATCCCGGTAGTCGCGATCTCCCGCTCCTGCAATTCGCTGATCCAGTTTTTGCCGTCGCGCGAGGCCTGCCGCAGCTCATCAAGATCGACATCGTAACCGTCGCGGAAAATCCCGCCTTCTTTCAAAACCAATGGCGGATCCTCAATAAGCGCGTGGTCCAGTTTCTTTGTGAGCGTAGGTAGTTCCTGGATTTCGCTCTGCAACCGAACCGCTAGTGCGGGCTCGGTCCGAGCCGGACTGGCATTCAGCCCGCCGTCTTCTTCCGCGATGGTCGGCGCGCCAGATGCCAGTGTGGCTCGGACCGGTTGGGCCCTGCCAAAACTTGTGCGCTCAATCAATTTCTGCAATTCCGCTTTCAGTTTCGGGATTTGCTGCAACGAAAATTTCAACGTGACCAGATCGCGCGCATTACCAGACGCCTGGCTCAATCTGCCGACGGCGCGTTGAATGTCGCGAATCGATTTCAACCCGGCGCGAACCGACGCCAGCAGGTCCGGCTCCTGCAAGAGATCGGCAATCATCTGTTGACGGCAGTCGAGCCCGGTGAGGTCCCGCAGCGGTTGCAAGATCCAGGAACGCAAACTGCGCGCCCCCATGGGTGTCACTGTGCGATCCAGCACCGCGAGCAAGCTTGTATCTCGTGCGCTCCGCGATTCAACCAGCTCGAGATTCGTTTGCGTCGCAGCATCGAGCACCACGTAGTCGGCTAGCGCATCGCAACGCAACGAAGTCAGATGATCGATTTTGCGGCGAAGCGAATATTTCAAATAATGAACGATCGCGCCCGCAGCTGCGACCGCTTGCGGCGTTTGCCCGCAGCCGAATCCGTCGAGCGATTTGACCCTGAAATGTTCGCACAACGTGAAGACTGCTTGTTCCGGCAGAAATGCGTAACTGTCGTAGCCGAGCGCGCCGCCGATTTCGCCAAACTCCTCCTTTTGCTCATCGCTGATGAGAACTTCCGCCGGTCCGACGCGCGCCAGCTCGTCAAGGAGCGATTGCCGATCCCGCGCCTGCGTCAACCGGAACTCGCCCGTGCTCAGGTCTGCGTACGCGAACCCGAACAGGCCACGATCGGCCCAAACCGCCCCGAGATAATTTGCGCGTTTCGATTCGAGCAGATCGAGGTCGCTCACCGTGCCTGCGCTAATAATTTGGGTGATGTCGCGCGAGACGATTTTACCCGGTTGCGGCTCGCTCGTCTGATCGCAAACGGCCACGCGATGCCCCGTCTTGATCAGCTTCGCAATGTAAGTTCGCGCCGCGTGATATGGCACGCCGCACATCGGAACGCCGTTTCGCTTCGTCAGCGCCACATTGAGCAGCCTCGACGCCTCCTTAGCATCCTCGAAAAACAGTTCGTAAAAATCGCCCAGCCGAAAAAGCAGCAGCGTATCCGTCGGAATACTTTTCCGTAGCCGATGATACTGCTGCATCATGGGTGTGAGCGGGTCCTGCATCGCATGAGTATGATGCAAAATTCTGCGGGGAACGAAGAGAATCGAATCGGAAAGCCAGGAAAACAGGGAATTGGATGTCGGACCTTGGACGTTTTTGTCCGGGTTTGGAATTTGTGCGCTTTAGAAACAGCTTTATTTATCGCGGGATGTGCCAATTCAATATTCGACTGGCTAAGCTTGCCGATGTTGAGATGATCAGTTGGCATCGCGCGCGCATGTTTCAGGACATGGGCGAGCTTCCCCCGGAATTGTTCGAGACATTTCGCGTCCAGTCGCGGGACAAACTTCAGCGTATGCTTGAGCGTGGTGAATACATCGGTTGGCTGGCTAGTCCAGAAGACGAGCCAGACCACATCGTCGCCGGTGCGGGCGTGCACCTGCGCGAAGTTCCGCCTTATCCGCTTATGAAGCCGAACGGCGAAATTACCGTCGCCGTTGGCCGCCAGGCCATCATAGTAAACGTGTTTACCGAGCCGGAATGGCGCCGGCGCGGGCTTGCGGCGCTCTTAGTAAAGAAGATCATCGACTGGTCGCGCCAAACAGATCTCGACTCGCTTGTTCTGCATGCTTCCGACGAAGGCCGCCCTGTGTACGAGCGACTCGGCTTCGTCGTCACGAACGAAATGAGACTTGGCAGCGCAGCCGATAGGTAACGCCGCTCCGCGAGCGAAACTTTGAGTGAGAATTGCGAGTTTGTAATATTATTGCCGGAAATTTCTTGCCCGTTCGAAAGCGTGCGCGTGCAATTAGCGGGGTGATGAATCTCATGTCTCTCCCATTTGCTATTCGGTATGTGCTGCCAGTCCTGCTTCTGACCCCGGCAATGAGCTCCTCGGCCACGCTCCTACAGAACAATCCGCCGATACGGCCTGCCGACGCCGACTCTCCGGTATTGATCTGGGATGTTGACGTAAAGTTAGCTAAGAGTCTGCCGCGGAACTTCCGTACGACCGACGACGAGCTTAAAGCGAATAGCGGCGAAAAAATTCCCGCCAACACCGGTTTGGCTGATCTTCGTGCTTCTGGCGGAGGAGAATTCACCGCCGACGGTTTTAAGCTCTTGTTGGGGCGCACGCGCGGTCGAGCTACGGTTTTCGATTTGCGACAGGAGACGCACATATTCGTCAACGGTCTGCCGGTTAGTTGGTTTGCCAAGAACGATTGGGCCAACGTCGGTCGCAGCTACAATGAGATCCAGGCAGACGAGGCGGCGCGCGTAAAATCGCTCAAGCCCGGGACTAAAATCGTTGTTCATCCGGGAGCCGCGATCAAAAAACCTGGTATCACCTCGAGCCCACCGGAGAATGTGACCGTCGGGCAGGCGAGTACGGAACGCGACATTGTTGCGGCCAACAATGCGGCCTATGTGCGCCTGACCGTTACCGATCATGCGCGCCCGCTCGACGAAGAAGTGGATCGATTCATCCTTGCCGCACGGACGCTTCCGGAAAACGGCTGGGCACATTTTCATTGTGAAGCCGGCCGAGGTCGGACGACGACCTTTATGGTGCTGTACGACATGCTGCGAAATGCGAACCGCGTCTCGCTGAAGGATATTGCGCACCGTCAGCAACTCCTCGGCCATGATTATGATGTGCTTCGCCCCGCTGCTCCAGGCGACTGGAAAGCGCCATATACTGAGGACCGGATTGCGTTCATCCGCGTTTTTTACGAGTACGCTCGGGCCAATCCTGGCGGTCGGCCGCAGCTTTGGAGCGAGTGGCTGAAGTCAGGGACGGATTGATTGCCGTCGTTGCAACGCCGCAAAGAATATCTCGGTTGGGCCGTCGCGCGCCGCTTTTATCGAGCCAGCATGCTATCGTAGCTGGTTGCCGATTAATCCCGAAGAGTCTTCATCCCTAGCCGGATGATCCGATCGATCAATTTCGGATATGGCAGGCCCGCCTTATCCGCCGAGAGCGCGAAGTCCTCGTCCGCCGCAAGATGAGGATTTGGGTTCGCCTCGATGAAATAGACTTCGTTGGCCGCCGTGAGCCGCAGGTCGATGCGCGCGTAGCCTTCGATCGTGAGCAGACGGTAGATGCGTTTGCATGTCTCCTCGATATGGGCAACGAGCGCCGGGTCGAGCCCCTCGGCGAACTGATTTGTTAAGCCCCAACGTTTGCGATATTCATCGTCCCATTTCGCCTTGTAGGTGGCAATCCTTGGTTCATTGGGCGGCACTTCGCCAAAGACGAACTCTCGGATCGGAAAGACGGTTAGCCGCAGGTTGCCCATCAGGCTCACGTAGAGTTCACGGCCCGCAATGTATTCCTCGGCGATCACGTCGCTGTCGTGTTTCTCGTGAATAAAAGCCACGCGCTCTCGGAACTGCTCGTCCGTCTCAACAAACGACGCCTGCGAAATCCCATATGACGCCTCTTCTTTCAAAGGCTTCACCAGGATTGGAAACTTGGGTCGCTTGAGTCGTACGATGCGTTGGCCGCGCGGGATGATCACGAAGTTCGGCACGTGGATGTGATGATAGTCGAGGATTTTCTTCGAGATGCCCTTGTGCTTGCAAAGAACGAGACCGGTCGCGCCGCAGCCGGTAAAGGGCACGCCCTGCATTTCGAGAAGTGAAACGATGTTCTGGTCGAAGCCGGGGTTGTTCTTGAACTGTTCGACGAGGTTGAAAAGGACGTCGGGCGCGAAGTTTTCCAGTTTTTGCCTGAGCAGATCGAGATCGTCAAAGATCGCAAGATGCTCCGCGGTATAGCTGAGGGCGCCGAGCGCGGCCATGACGTTCGCCTCGGTTTTCCAATCCTCCGTCTTCATTTCCTTGCTCAGGTCTTCGTCGATCTTCGTGGGACGGATGCCGTCGAATAGCACCAAAACTTTGAGTTTCTTTTTCACGCTATTTCGTCCGCTTGAACTTGCCGGTGAAGAGATAATTCATTACCAGCGTGGTGATGTAAGAGGCGACGCGAAAATCCTGCTGCGGATCGTCGTTGAGGACGTGAAGCCCAAGCTGATCGGAGCGGTCGATCAGCCGCGTCAGGAGTTTGTTCACCCGGAACTTTTTCTCATTCGTCCACTGGCAAACCGAATTCATCAACCGCCGTCGTCGCTGACGCAGATACGAGCTCGCTTTGAGCCCGACGGGCGCGGCGAAGAGTTGCCGCAGATCGGCGTCGTAGAAACCCGGATAGGTATCTTCGTAGAGCTTCCGTTTGCGCGCGTAATAGGTCTTGAGCTTGACGTTCAGACAATCATAATCGGCGGCACCATACTTTGGCAGCTGCGTCGGCGGTTTGCCTTCGAGCGAGCGCATTAGCTCGTCGATGTATTCGAGTTTCTGCAGCGCCTTCCACCCAGCATAACGCTTGCGCCAGTCGAGCCCTGGCGTGAGCCAGACGGCGAAGGTCTCAGCGAAATCTTCATCTGGATGGCTCTGCGCATACCAATCCTCCAAATGCACAACGTAACTGCGGCTGAACGGGCGCGGCCGATAAAAACTTGGCGTCTCCTCGTCTGTCGTCTGCCCGAAAGTCTGCTGCCACTTTTTCTTGCGCTGGAGCTGATAGGCGTAGCTGTAGGTGTGCGCCGCCTCATGCCGCATCAGTTTCATGAACCACTCGGGCGTCTCTCCCTCGACCTCGAGCATCATCGTCCGCTCCAACGCGCGCAGCCGGTCGTGCACGAGAAAAAACGGAATGAAGATTGCCGGGATACCGATCGGCACGAACCATTCATCGCCGACGTGACAGGACGGATGAAACGCGAGTCCCTTGGCAGAAAGCTCATCGTAAAGCTGCCGGATGAGCGGTTCGACTGTCGTACCCTGGAGGCCTAAGCTGAGCTCTGAGATGCGGCGTTCGAGAAGTTCCTCGTCACTCATTGATGCCCAATCGGCAGCTTCCATCTCGCGCACGCTACCAGTCCGCGCGGGCGTCGCAAATCTGGCGCTCTCAAACCTCGACAATCGACTCTCGACACCTCTTCGAACCAGCGCACGGGAATTGCGAGTTTGGAATTGGCGGACGCCGCGCCTTTATTTTAGACGATCTGCAAACGCTCAGTCGCGGTGTCCAATGGGCAACGTCCGTTTCGAGCACGGCATCAATTGGCACACTCCAAGTTTGGATGTCCAGCTTCGCAAATCATCAGGTTTGGTTTGACGGGTTAGCGTCCGGACAATATCCGCCGCAGCCACGTCCTAATCAAAGACATCGCGCGAAGTGCACACAGCGGCTTCGGTAAACCTGAGCCACTGAAATATGCGCTGAAGGCTACTGGTCGCGGAGAATCGATTCTGAACATCGGACTGTTTACAAAAGAATGGGCGATCAAATTCTGATCGCACAATTTGCGCAACCTTTATCAATAATCCGACGCGTCGGAGATTTTCTGCCCTTAAGATCCGCGACCGACCGGCGTAGAGTTTCGCTCGGGCATTTGTCTCGGGCCGACCTGTTCGACAGGGTCAGGGCAGTTTTTCTTCGCTGATCGTGTGAAAATATTCATGATCACTTCTCACACAACGAGAGGTACTTATGACCAATGGTGTATCGGGATTCTGGACAAATACGCAAACGGCTGTAGATAGATATGGATGAAAATGTTTAACGTGCCAATTGGCGCCTCCCGCTGTGGCGGGCAGACTGCATAAAGGCTCGTTAAGATCTCGCCAAGTTGGAGCCCGCAGCTTCGCGGCACCCCAGTGGTCGAATCTTACCACGCGGGGTTTTTTTACGCCGGTATCCCGAACCGAATTCGGGAATCACACTACAATTTAGAAATTTATGAAACCAACACCTCAAATCAGTCCAAGGCAGAATGCTCACCGGAGTTTTCCGTTAACGGATTACTCCTTTCAAGCGGCCGGCGACGCCAAGCAGAGTTCCTCTGCCATTTTTCCTGCCAAGAAATTGCGCGCGTTCCGGAAAGTAAGCAGCGAATTCTTCGGCGCTGAAACAAGCCGGGATTATATCGCTGAGCTTTTGTTCTTCATTCTTATCACTGGCATCGCCGCCTGGTCGGTTACATGGATGCTCGTCGCAGTGGCTCGCCTGGTTCGGAATCATTAACGGAAGCGACGCCCGGAAGAAGATTGTTTGTGCGAGCCACCGGAAACCGGTGGCCGGGGTCCGAACCGGACTGGCATAGCGTGGTATCCGGAAATATGCGGCCGGCACGGCCGCTACTACAGCTCGACAACCTGAACGCCTTCGATTGCCGTGCGCTGGGCGTAGAGTTCGCTTAGACGTTTGGTCATCGGGCCAATTTTGCCGTCGCCGATGAGGCGGCTATCGAGCTGAATGACTCCGGCGAGCTCGCCCATGGTGCCGGTGCAGAACATTTCGTCGGCGCCGTAAATATCGACCGGTGACAAATCGGTTTCGATGCAGCGGATTTTTTCAGCGGCGCAGATTTCGATGATCGTCGCCCGGGTGATTCCCTCCGGGCAAGCGAACACGCGGCTCGTTGCCAAGTCGCCTTTGCGCACGATAAACACATGGGTGGCGTTTGTCTCGGCGATGAAGCCGCGTGTGTCGAGCATGAGTGCGTCGTCAGCACCGGCATTGTTTGCTTCGATCTTCGCCAAAATCGAATTCAACAAATTGGCGTGATGAATCCGCGCGTCGAGAACGTCGGGCGGCGGCCGCCGCACCGTTGCGGTGATCAATTTAAGGCCGTCCTTCGAGTAAACGGGCGCTTTGTGTTCGGCGAGAATGATTAGTGTCGGACCGCTTTGGTTGAGTCGCGGGTCCATTCCGGAAGTGAGTTTGATTCCTCGCGTCAGGGTGAGGCGGATGTGAACGGCGTCGCGCATTTTGTTTGCGGCGAGCGTGCACTTGATTTCGTCGACGATTTTTTCGCGCGGCGGAATTTCCGCAAACGAGAGCGCGCGGGCGGAGCGCTCGAGCCGGCCGAGATGCTCGTGCAATTTGAAGATGCGACCATTGTAAAGTCGCAGTCCTTCCCAAACCGCGTCGCCACCTTGCACCGCCGAATCGAACGGACTGATTCCCGCTTCGTCGCGACGCACGAGTTGACCGTTAACGTTTACGATCAGGTCGCGGTTTTCTTCGTTGAATTGCTGAAACATGTTTTGAGCGCGGATTACGCGGATTTGGCTGATAAACAAAGAAAGAAATTATTTGATCCGTTTTATCCGCGTTATCTGCGGTTTAATGCAGTCTGTGTTCGTAAAGCCGCTCATAACATTGGCGGCATTGCTCATAAATTTCGCGGAGACGATCCGGCACAACTCCCTGTCTCGCTTTGTACGGCTGGAACGATGTCGATCTCGCGACGTCGTCGTACCAATATTTTGCCCAAATCCCGTCGGTCTGGCGCAAGCCGGGCGGCCACCAAAGCATCGCACGATCGAACTCGACGCCGATTGCATCGCAAAGGAGTCGCAAAATTCGTTCCGGATTTTGCAAAACGTCTTTGGCATCGACAGCTGGCGGGACTGAGTTTGTCTGTTGGCGAACGAAATCGAAAATCTTCTGCTGCTGGACGAAGCCGAGATCTTCCAGCCTCGGCTCCGGATTCTTTTTGATATAGGACAAAATCACCTCGCGCGGATCGCGGATAAGGAAGCAGTTTGCAAGATCGACAATCCATTCCCGATCGATTTCGGGCAGCAAATGATGTGTCATTTGCTTCTGAAAAAAGATGCGCCTGTCCTTGGGGACCGGTCCGGTCAATCGCGCCACGATTTTGCGCCAATCGGTCTCACCGGCTGCGATTACTCCGGCGAAGCCAGGGTGTTCCTTACGAGTCGCCTTCAGATAGTACGCATAAAACGGCTCATCAACGACGAACGTGTCTGCGCGGTTGCCCCACGCGCGCATCATCGCGGTCGAAATATTTCGTGGACCTGACCACATACCAATACGGATTACGTTAACTGGCGTGGACATGACTCAGGATCACACAGGAGCCGTGCGCCGCGCGCCGCGCTCGACTTGCCTACCTTAGATTCGAAAGATGCGCCGGCTCGTACGCGTGCGCCCTTACTTCGCTTTGCTCATTGCATCTTTTGCCAGGGCAAGATGCTCTTTGATCATGGGCAGGGTTTTTGCCGCCCAATTTCTCACGTCGGCATCGTCGCCGGACTTTGCTTCTTTGGCGAACAGGCTGGCCTCTTCCTGACAATCTTGCACCACCAAATCCAGGTATCTCTTGTCGTAATCCCCTCCTGTGATCTCCTGGGCTTTGCCGCCTGCAGTCGAAATCCCAAGGCCTTTCTTCTTGCCGAGATCAACCAATTCCGGGCTCGTTTTGGAATGATCGGCAACCATGCGGGCGGCGACTTCTTTTGCCGCACTGCTTTGCGCCCTTTGCTGCGCCAACTTTCCAGTTGCTATTTCCCAGCTTGCGCTACTTACTGCGCCGCTCAGGAACTTCTTGTCCTTCGCGGTTAAAGGCTTGGCGCCTGCCGCAGCGGCAGCGCTTGCCGCAGGGCTCGGCGAACTCTTGCGAAAAAAGGGATTGTCAGGTTGATAAGGTTCCTGCTGCGTCGTCGGAGGAGCACTGGGGCCCGTTGCGCCGGTGGGGGGCGCTGGTCGGGCATATCCCTGCGCCCAGAGAGGGGCGGCTGCAAAGAGAGCGCCAGCTGCGATAGTGAATTGCCAGAGAAAAATGACTTTCGATTTCATGCGATTACCTCCGTTGGAAACTGTATGTCATCACCAGATTCCCGGCGAGTAAAGTTCGAATCTGGGCGCGCTTGCGGACGTAACGATTTTGCGCTCGACCCGGACGCAGCCCAACTTGCTTAACGTTTCGAGAATTGGAAGCGTTTGCGCGCACCGGGCTGCCCGGATTTCTTCCGTTCTTTCATCCTCGGATCGCGCCGAAGCAACCCTTCGGTTTTGAGCGTTCTGCGCAAATTTTCATCGACCTGCAGGAGGGCGCGGGCGATCGCGAGGCGTGCTGCGCCCGCTTGACCGGTCATGCCGCCGCCGGAGGTGTTAATCGACACGTCATAATTATTCACCACTTTGGCGGCTTGTAATGGCTGTAGCACGGTGTTTTGCAACGGTGCGCTCGGGAAATAATCTTCAAAGCTTCTGCCGTTGATGTCGATCTTACCGCTACCAGGCGTCATGCGGATGCGTGCTACCGCCGTCTTGCGGCGTCCAGTGGCGATGAATTCCTGAGTAGCGGCCATACTTGCTCGTTACGCGAGTTGGTCAGGCAAATTTAACCGGCTGTGGTTGCTGCGCGGCGTGGGGATGCGCTTCGCCACGATACACTTTCAGTTTCCGATAAACTGCGCGGCCGAGCCGATTGTGAGGAATCATCCCGCGTACGGCGCGTTCGATCAACAGTTCGGGGTGACGCATCCTCCGGGCGCTCACGCTTTCAGACTTGTGACCACCCACATACCCTGAAAAACTCATGTAACTCTTTTGCTCCTCTTTCTTTCCCGACACTCGCACTTTGTCGGCATTGATCACGATAACGAAATCGCCGGTGTCAACGTGCGGCGTGAACCTTTTCTTCTCTTTCCCGCGGAGCAAATTCGCCGCCTTGACCGCGACAAGACCGAGCACCTGGTCTTTGGCGTCGATCAGCCACCAGTTTCGCTCCACTTCGTGCGCTTTGGCAGAAAACGTCTTCATTAACGCGTGAAAAAGGGCACCGAAATTACGGGTCGACTTAGCCGGTGTCAAATGCCTCTTACAAGCTAACGTTATCAGAGCTGCTTTCTAGAAATTTGTTGCCTTTGACCCTTATCTCCCGGCATATGCCGCGCCGCCCCCACTCGCGCGGCAATCGCAAAAGCATCTTTAATCCGAAGCTTAACTCCGCTTCCGCCTTATGGATCGCACGCCATCGAACGGTTTGCCGCATCCACTTTGCCGACGGTGCCGACCGGATCGAAACACTGGTGGCACGAAACTACTAGCCGAGCAGCAGCCTAATCCTCCGACTTTTCGCGCTTCGGCATCTTATCCAGGATCGGTTGGATCGACGGATCAGCCTTCAACATGGCTGCGTGCATGGCGTCATGAAACTCCTTGTGCGCCTGGCGCATCTTTTCATGTGCTGCTTGCACTGCCGGGTCTTGCATCGCTTTTTGATGCGCGGCTTCAACCTTTTGTCGCTCCTCCGGCGAGAGATTCGCGAAACGCTGGTCGTGATTGTGCCGCCAGTCCTTCCCGGGCTGGTCTGAAGGCTGGCCCAGTGCAACGGGAGCTAATTGCATCGCCGCGCCCAGGATCGACATCGTCATCAAGGATTTGATTTTCATAGCTTGAAAATACTAACCGCACGCTATGCGTAAAGTTGCACCGCGAAAAATGGCGGCTGGTCATTTGACGGTTGCGAGTTTAATTCGTTTCTCGCCATGTCGAATCCAGCTGCTTCGGAAACCGCCATTTCGCCGCGACGCGATCAAGATTTTCCCGAATGGTACCAACAGGTGGTGCGCGCGGCTGAGTTGGCTGAACCATCAGACGTGCGCGGTTGCATGGTCATTCGGCCATGGGGTTACGGGATTTGGGAAAATATGCAGCGCCAGCTCGATGCCATGTTTCGCGCAACCGGCCATCGTAACGCATATTTCCCGCTGTTCATTCCGCTGAGTTACTTCGCCAAAGAGGCCGAACACGTTGAAGGTTTCGCGAAAGAATGCGCCGTCGTCACCCACAGCCGCCTCGAAGTGGATGCCGATGGAAAAATGAAACCGGCCAGCGCGTTGACCGAGCCGCTGATCGTTAGGCCAACTTCGGAAACAATTATTGGCGCGAGCTATGCAAAATGGGTGCAGTCGTATCGCGATCTGCCGATCCTGATCAATCAATGGGCCAACGTCGTCCGCTGGGAAATGCGCCCGCGCCTGTTTTTGCGCACCACCGAATTTCTTTGGCAGGAAGGTCACACTGTTCACGAAACGGAAGCGGAAGCTCGTGCGGAAACAAAATTGATTCTCGACCTTTACGAGCGCTTCGTGCGCGATCATCTCGCCATTCCGGTTTTTACAGGCGAAAAATCGGAGAGCGAACGTTTTCCAGGCGCAGTGCAGACACTGTCAATCGAAGCGATGGTGCAGGACCGAAAAGCGATCCAGGCCGGCACGTCCCATTTCCTTGGGCAAAATTTTTCGCGCGCGAGTGGAATTCAATTTCAAAATCGTGAAGGCAAACAGGAATTTGGCTGGACTACCAGCTGGGGTGTGAGCGCGCGGCTTGTCGGCACGGTTGTGATGATGCACAGTGATGATGACGGAGTCGTTTTGCCGCCGCCGATTGCGCCTACGCAGATCGTCATCCTGCCGATCACGCCCAAAGAAGAGACGCGCGCGAAAGTGCTCGAGACCTGTGACAGCCTCGCGCTGCAACTGCGTGGCAAATATCGCGCCTGTGGGATCGATGTTCCGCTCGAAGTGGAGATCGATAAGCGTGATCTGGGCGGGGGCGCAAAAAGTTGGGAATGGATCAAAAAGGGCGTGCCTGTGCGACTGGAAATCGGCCCGCGTGATCTCCAGAAGAATTCAGTGGCGGTGAGTCGGCGTGATCAGCCGGTGAAGGCGAAGGAGACTATGTCGATCCAGGAATTCGTTGCGACGGCGCCAGAAATTCTGATGTCGATCCAACAAAATCTTTACAACCGTGCAAAGCAATTCCGCGACGACAACACACGAGAGATCGACAACAAGGAAGCGTTTTATGAATTTTTCACTTCGAAGAATTCCGCCAAACCGGAAATCCACGGCGGTTTTGTCCTCGCGCATTGGAACGGCTCGCGGGCGGTTGAAGAGCAAATCAAGAATGATCTCAAAGTCACAATCCGGATAATTCCGTTTGGCGATTCCGAACCAGGCCGTTGCATCTTCACCGGCGAGCCGAGCGCACGTCGTGTGATCTGGGCGAAGTCATACTAGACCGCCAAGCGGTTGGTAGTCGAGATGTCTCTCCGGGCCGCAGGCTCGACGGCAGCCGAAGGTCGAGCTCGATGCCAAATTAACCGCCGAAGGCGCGATATTGTTGAAGTCGTCTGCTAAGGGGCTTGGTATAAAAATTTGGCGCGCACAAGCGCAATTATTTAGCAACGCGCTGAAAGATCGTGTTCCGCCTAAGCACCGCTGCCGAGTTCGACATTTACTTTCCTTCGGTTGACGGAGCAATGGCGACTCGTTTATTTGCGCTGCTGATGGAATTGAAACTCTACAGCCGCGAGTGGTGTTCGTGGTGCATTGACGCAAAAGACTTTCTGAGGCAGCGGGGCTACAAGTTCATCGAGATCGACATCGGCAAAAATCGACATGCGTTTGAGGAGATGAAGGAACTCTCCGATCAAACCTACGTGCCGACCTTTGTGGCGGGGGACAAGGTATTGGCGAATTTCGACACCGATCAGCTCGAAAAATTCCTGAGCGAACACGAGATCGCACCGTAATGCTATTTCAGCTTTTTCTCATTCTTGGGGTAGCTGTGCTCAGCGTGGCGCTGCGCAGCTTTCAAAGCGCCTTTTCCCAGAAGGCCGGGGCCCTCGGCATCCTGGTCGCTTCCTATTTGCTCGTCTATTTCGTCACGAAGAGCCATATGCTCGGTGCACTCGCGGCGGCTAGCTGGTTCTTTCTGCCATGGGTGGAAATTTTGACGCGCATTCGCACGCTGCGGTTGCCCAAGGAAAAACAACTTCGTCCCAAAAGCGCACCTTCAGCGGATACATTCCCGAACCTGAACGAAATTACACGCGAGATCGAGAACGAGGGCTTCGTGCACGTGACCGATGCCGGTTGGGATTGGGAAGATTATCGGCAATTTTTCCGCTTGTTTTATAAGGATGAAGATCGCGCCCAAGCGACTATCTGTCTGAACGAGCAGCATGATCTCTCATTTTATTATCTACGAATCTCGTCACGAGCCAAAAGCGGCGTTATCTGGACGACCTGGAATTATCCGCTCTCCTACGGCTTGAAATTGACACCGCATTTCCGGATCAATCGCCAGCGCCCTGATCAATCTTTTTGGCAGCTTTACCAAAGCCATCGCGAATTTCTGCGGCGCAACCGAGTCGAAACGGCAACGATCGACGCGTTGGACGAAGAGCGCATTGAAAAGGAAATGGAAAACGATCTACGCGATCAAATCGCGCATAATATCAAGAAAGGCGTGCTCAAGCCGACCCCCGCTGGGGACGTAAAATATTCGTGGCGCGGCATGCTCTATCTCTGGTGCCAGTTTTTGCTCGACCTGGTGAGATTGTAGGGCGTGTCTGCGGGACGCCGGCGTCTGACAAATCACACCTTCATGATCTCAGCTTCTTTGTGCCTGAGATGATCATCGATCGATTTGACGAAGCGATCGGTCAATTTTTGAATTTCGTCTTCCAGGTCGTGCCATTCATCCTCACTCACACCGCCAGAGGTTTTTAATTTCTTTGCTTCGTCCAGAGCCGCACGCCGATTGCTCCGCACCCGCACCCGCGCTTCCTCCGCCATTTTACCTAACGACTTCACCAGTTCTTTCCGGCGTTCCTCGGACAGCTCCGGAATCGGCAACCGAATGATTTTTCCTTCCACCGCCGGCATAATGCCGATCTTCGATTCTTTGAGGGCGCGCTCGATATCTGACACGGTGCCGGCATCGAATGGCTGGACCACGAGCAGGCGTGGTTCCGGCGTAGTGATAAGCGCCAGCTGTTTCAATTTCATGGTCGAGCCGTACGCTTGCACGTCAATGTTCTCGACCAGGCTGGGTGAGGCTTTGCCCGTGCGCATGCCCGTAAACTCATGCACCAGATAATCGACGCTTTTTTCCATCGACATCTCAGCTTCGAGGAGAATGTCATCTCTGCTCATGGGTTTGCATTTTTATTCGCTTCGTCATCATCGCAAACGAGCGTGCCGACTTTGCGGCCGAGGACTGCATCGTGGATGTTGCTCGGCTTGTTCATGTCGAACACAACGATGGGGATCTTGTTGTCCATACAAAGACTGAACGCCGTCGAATCCATGATCTGCAGCCGCTTGGTCAGCGCCTCCGTGAACGTGATGCGCTCGTACCGCCTCGCATTCGCGTCGGTGTTCGGATCGCGATCGTAAACGCCGTCCACTTTCGTCGCCTTAAGAATGACGTCGGCGCCGATCTCACTGGCGCGCAATGCCGCCGTCGTGTCCGTGGTGAAGTATGGATTACCGGTACCGGCGGCGAAGATGACGACTCGTCCCAGTTCCAGATGGCGAATCGCGCGGCCGAGAATGAACGGCTCGGCCACGTTTTTCATGTCGATGGCCGTTTGCACCCGTGTCTCCACGCCGGTTTGCACGAGCGCGCTGCGCAACGCCAATGCGTTAATCACCGTCGCCAGCATCCCCATATAATCGGCCGTGGTGCGGTCCATCCCTCGATGCGCTGCGGATGAGCCGCGCCAGATGTTTCCGCCGCCGATCACCACCGAGACTTGCACACCAAGTTGATGCACTTCCTTGACGCGCTCGGCGATCGCACGCACGACCGCGGGAGAAATGTTCTCTCGGGCGCCACGCTCTTGCAGCGCTTCACCGCTAAGTTTGAGCACGATGCGTTTATAAGCTGGTGCCTCCGTCTTCATGGCAAGTGAATGAAACAAGACACACCGTTCTTTGGAAAGCAAAATGGTGGATTGAGTCTCTCCCCTGGCACGCCGAAGCTTCGGGGGAGGCGGCGGGTTTAACATCGCGCCCGGAGGTCGCGATACAGCTTCAACTGCGACGCTCCGCGGAGAAATTCCGTCGCGTTCATTCGGCGTTTTCCTTCCACCTGCACTTCACCCAGCAACAGCGCGCCCCTGCCCGTAGCGACAATCAACTCATTGTTCCTTCGCAAAATTTCTCCTGGCTTTCCGCGAAGATCGACGATCGCAGCGGCGAAAATCTTCAGATTGCGCTGCCCATCGGGTTCCGTTGCGATTTTAGCGAATGCGCCCGGCCACGGATTGAACGCGCGAACCTTTCTCTCGATTATGTCCGCCGGCTCGCCCCAATCGATCTGCCCGTCTTCGCGCTTCAACTTTGGCGCGTAGGTCGCGAGCGCGTTTTCCTGCGGGAGACGGGCTGCATTTGCGCTGGCGAGCAATCGCAAAGCCTCGAGCAACGATGCCGGCGCAATTTGTGCAAGCCGATCATGCAGGGTTCCGCCAGTATCGTTAGGCAAGATGTCGATCTTACGTTGCAAAAGGATGTCACCGGTATCCAGACCCTCATCCATGTACATCGCCGTGATCCCAGTCTCGCGATCGCCCGCTGCGACCGCGGCTTGAATCGGTGCAGCACCGCGCCAGCGTGGCAGGAGCGAGGCATGCAGATTCAAACAAGCAATCTTCGGAATCTCGAGCACCTCACGCGGAAGAATCTGCCCATAAGCCATGACCACGATCACGTCCGGTTGCAGCGCACGAATTTGCTCAATCGATCGTCGATCTTTGATGCGGACGGGTTGCAAGATTGACATCTGGCTGCCGGAAACCGCAGCTCTGATTGGCGGCGGAGTAATCTTTTGGTGGCGCCCAGCCGGTTTGTCCGGTTGCGTGACAACGCCTGCGAGTTTGTGCTCGGATTCTTGCAACGCGCGCAGCGTCGGCAGGCCGATTTCGCCCGTGCCGATAAAAACGACGCGCATTCGCAATTACGGCATCAATCGCACCGGCCGGTTGCGCCCGCGATTTCCCGCGGCCATCGCTTGCATTAACATTTTGTCGCCGGCGGTCACTTCACGTTGGCCGACCGACGAGCCGCAACCAGTGCAAAGGTAATCAAAGATCTCTTTGTCCGGCAGAATTAAGAGCAGCCGCTCGCGTACGGGCATGGCGGCCCGGCACTTTTCGCAATAGAGACTGGAAGCGGTGAAATTTTCAAACTGCTGCTGGCTCATGTCGCACACTCGCGCCATTGACGCTGGCGAGGATGTCGAACAAAACTTTGGCTGGCGGCTGCATCGCGTCAACCACCGTGATACATTCTTTTGGATAGTAACTCAGCACAGGCTTCGATTCATTTTCGTAAATGTTAAGCCGGCGTTGAATGACCTGCTCGTTCGCGTCATCGAGGCGATTGTCTTTGAGGGCACGCTTCTTCAGTCGGTAAAACAGCGTCTCACGATTTGGGCAGGATAGATGAAACACCTTTTCCACATCGATCATCTCTTCCATAATTTTCGCCTGGTTCACATTTCGCGGAATGCCGTCGAGCACGAGAATGTCGATGTCTGGTTTGAATTTGTGCGCCTCGACCGCCGCATCGATTGCCTCTTTCCAAAGCTCGACTGTGATATCGTCCGGCACGAGTTGACCCCTGCTCGAACACTCCAGAAACGCCTTGCCCACCTTCGTCCGCGTGTCGATGGAGCGGAACACATCGCCGCACGGGCAATGATAAAAACGCGGGATCGTGCCAAGGGTTTTGCCCTGCGTGCCTTTGCCGCTGCCGGGTGCGCCGAAAAGGATGAACGTTCTGTATTTCACGGGAAGCTTTCGTTATACCGCAAACTGCTCGAAACCGGAAGCCCAAAACCGGATACCGGGGACGAAAAGTTTCGCGGGCGAAATCTAGTTGGCCACCACCGGATCGACATTCACGCGTCGCCCCGCGCGATCGAAACGGACGTTGCCATCAATCAGCGCAAAAATCGTGTAGTCGCGCCCAAGCCCTACGTTTTTGCCCGGCAAAAATTTTGTGCCGCGTTGGCGCACGATGATGTTGCCGGCAACGACCATCTCGCTGCCAAATTTTTTCACGCCAAGCCGTTTGCTGACGCTGTCACGGCCGTTCTTGACGCTGCCTTGTCCTTTTTTATGAGCCATAAATGAGAAAGTAGAAGAAGATCACGTTTTTTTGGATTTGGCGCCCAGGCTAATGCTTTTGATTTTCACGCGCGTCAACTTCCGGCGATGACCGACGGTGCGGTGATAACCTTTCCGCCTCTTGTATTTGAAGGCGATCACCTTTTTATCCTTGCGTTGCTCGATCACTTCGGCGGTCACTTTCGCACCCGAGATCGATGGATTGCCGTGAGTGAGCTTGTCGCCATCGGCATGCATGAGCACGTCTGAAAAGACGGCTTCCTTGCCAACATTCACATCGAGAAGATCTATATCGAGCGTTTCGCCTTCCGCGACACGATATTGCCGTCCGCCAGCCTTGATAATTGCGTAAGCCATAAGCGCTTCTGAGGAGAAAAAGCCGCGCACAATTCCACACGTGCACCCCTTTGACAAGCGGAAACCTTGAGGAGTCGCCCCCGCGGCGATCTCGATGTGAATCAGGCGGCGAAGTCGCGATTATTTAGCATCCTCCCTCGGAGAGGTCGATCTACCTCGGAAATTACCAGCACGATTTCGCCTTTCGGCGAGTGGGACTCGAAGTAGGCAAGAAGTTCGTAGGCGGCGCCGCGGCGGAATTCTTCGAATTTTTTGGTGAGCTCGCGCGCAACGCACAGTTGTCGATCTGGCAAAATGTCGATGCAAGCCTTGAGCGTTTTCGTGAGCCGGTGCGGCGATTCAAAAAAAATTGTGGTCTCGTCGCGCGCAGCGGCGGCGCGCAGCTCGCGTTCGCGCTGTCCCTGTTTCACCGGCAAAAATCCGCCGAACAGAAATTTCTCGGTCGAAAATCCGGACCCGATCAGCGCAGGAAGGATCGATGACGGACCGGGGACAATTGTCAGGGCAAGTTGGCGCTTGATGCATACGCGGATGAGTCTCGCCCCTGGATCGGAAAGGCCGGGCGTGCCGGCATCCGTGATCAGCGCGATCTTTTCACCCGCAGCGAGGCGCTCAACGAGCTGCGCGGTCCGCATCGCTTCGTTGTGCTCGTGAAAACTTATTAGCGGCTTATCGATGTTGTAATGCTTCAACAAGACGCCGGAATGCCGTGTGTCCTCGGCCGCCACAAGATCGGCATCGCGCAAAATTTCCAGCGCACGCAAGGTGATATCGCCCAAATTTCCAATTGGCGTCGCAACAACGTAAAGCATCCTGCATCATCGGATCAAAATCGGCTTTGCGCTATCGCTCGCGCCTGGGTCGGTTATGGTTTTCAACAAAGCCAAACCGCTCGTGCAAAGCGAATTAGTAGAAAGGAGACGTTTATGAAAATAAGTATTTGTTCACTGGCTTTACCGCTGGCATTGATCGGCTGCGTAGAGGAGCCACCGCCGGTCACGACGACAACGACCGTGACACGGGAAGTGACCACCACAGGGCCAGCTACTGGCGAAGTGGTTGTTACCCAAGCGCCGCCTCCTGTCAGGGTCGAAACCCAAACAGTTGCGCCTGGACCTAATTATATCTGGACTCCTGGGTATTGGCGTTGGACGGGGACAAATTATGTTTGGGTGTCCGGGAGTTGGGTTGTGCGGCCGAGAGTTACGGCCGTATGGGTCGAAGGCCACTGGGTCCGACGTACCGGCGGGTGGGTTTGGATCCCGGGCCATTGGCGGTAATCCGCCGCCAGTGCCGCCCGAAGGGGAATCGCTGAGATTTAGCGAAAATGATGCACTTATGCATCGTAAGCGGCTTGTATCTTGGAATTGCCGTTTTTGTGATAGAACAAGGGCGGGTGTGAGATCCGGTAAAGCGGCAGGTCATGATTACCAGTCAAGACCGCTCGTAAGTTCGATCCGCGCCCTGCCCTTGGTGGT
>Ga0207684_10000293_pt1 | contig 71834 bp, 65 predicted proteins | sample KBSK5501metaG_FD_184342 | JGI IMG/M metagenome (GOLD analysis project Ga0207684, IMG submission 184342) | Corn, switchgrass and miscanthus rhizosphere microbial communities from Kellogg Biological Station, Michigan, USA - KBS K5-50-1 metaG... | ecosystem: Host-associated > Plants > Roots >...
GAAAACGGATAACGCAGAACGAATGTTAAAGCTTCGGACAATGCGCGCCAGCGGCGAGTGGCTCTCATACTGGCGCAGAACTCGTCAAGCCGCAGCGTGATTGAAAGTCCCACTTCTAATCACACCCCTTTCATTCTCTCGATTTGTTCCGTGTGCCTGAATTCGTGCGCGCCGGCCATCAACACCCATTGATAAGCATTCAATGGGCCTGCGAACGGATGCGGAAAGGTCAGCGCGCGGAGATCCAATCCGTCGAGTTGCTCGAGGTTCGCAAGCATTCTCTCGCGTGAAACGCTGAGCTTCGCAAGCGAATCGTCAACTGATGCGTTCGCGTGAGGCTCGACGAACTCCGGCGCCTGAAACTTTGCGGCGTTCATTCGCGGGAAGATTTCATCCATCGAGTGAAGCTCGGAACCGTCGGGCGAGGAGTCCGGTGGAAGCTGCCCGGCACGCGACCGCTTGAGCATATTTGAAGTGAGCTTTGCGTTAGCCTCATCTACGAGCGACACGTGATGAAGGACTTCCCGGATGGACCACGCGTTGTCCTCTGATTTGTGATTGAGCTGCGCGTCGCTCAAGCCCGACACCGACCCAAGCAGTTTCTCTCGCTGGCGCGAGATGCGATCGACTAATTCCTGAAGCTTCTTTGACAACGGCATAGATCCTCCGTGAGCTAGCGACTGCGCATCTTTGAGTTTGATCTTCCTATCTCGGCGAAGCTGATATTCAGAATCGGATATTCCTTCCAATCCTTGTAGTCGTAATGCCACCACTCCGGCTCGTACACCGCAAAGCCTTCCGCTTCCATTGCCGCGCGCAGAATATCTCGCAAAGTGCGTTGCTCTTCAGTTCCGCCGGTGTAGTTGATATGCGAGCGCTCGGTCATCTCGTCGTATCCCGAAGGCATCACGACTTCCCTGCCGGTTTTGAGATCGAACAGCGACAGATCAACCGCGCACCCTCGATTGTGACGCGAGCCCTGAGACGGATCAGCGACAAATTGTTTCTTGTCCGCGGGCGTCGCGTCCCAGAAAATCTTCGTCACCGACCACGGGCGATACCCGTCGTGAATGATCAGACCGTAGCCTTTCTTTCGCAGAGATTTGTTCGCGCGCACCAGGGCTTCGGCGGCGGGACGTTGAAGGAACGCGCGAGCTTGAGTGTAGACCGGCCGGCCGAGAAAGTTGTTCGAAGTCGCATAGCGGATGTCGAGCTTGATGGTTCTATCTAGCTTGACGAGTTCGACAAGATCAGGCTTCTTGAACGTGCCGGTTTCTTTCGGCGGTGCTTGTGCGTGGATAGCTTGAGTAAAGCTCAGGACCGCGAAAAGGAGCGCACCTTGCAAAGCGAGCTTTTTCATTTCCCTCTGCGTTTGGATTCTCCTTTAGAGTCTCGTCTACTCGACGCATCTCCCTCAGCGTCCCCCGCGCCCTCAGCGGTTTGATTCCGGCCGCTCCAGAGAAACCGCAGAGGACGCCGAGGACGCGGAGACTTCATCCGAGTATCGACTCCAGCCTTCGCAGAATCTCCTGCTTGGGTATCGCGCCGACCAACCGATCATTCTCCTTGCCGTCCTTCAACACAAGCAGCGTTGGAATGCTGCGCACGTTGAAGCGCGATCCGGTCATCGGGTTTTCATCGGTGTTGAGCTTAGCGACCTTCACGCGGCCCGCAAGCTCGGTGGCGAGCTGCTCGATTACTGGCGCGATCATTCGGCAAGGACCGCACCACGGCGCCCACATATCGAGCAGCACTGGAAGCGGCGAACGCTCGACCTCCTCGGCGAAGTTTACATCGGTTACGATTACCGGATGAGTTGAAGCAGTAAGTGGACTCTTGCATCGGCCGCAAACAGGAGCGAGTCCCGCGCGAATCTTTTCTTCCGGCACTCGGTTGTTCGCGCCGCATTTTGGACACTGGATTATTTTCGATTCTGATGTTGCACTCATAAAGACAGTTTAACCGACGATTCGTTACTCGGCCACGATTCGTGTTCTCGCCCGATCGATACCGTCTACTTTTCCTGCTTCTTGTCGTATTCCTCGTTCGTCATCACCTTGATCGCATCCAGCTTCTTGCCCGCGAGCTTAGCGTTCAACCCCGCAAGGTCTTTCGTGATCATTGCTTCGAGTTGCGCGTTCGCGTCAGTGATTTCCTTTTCAACCACCGGGATTCGATCGAGCAATGACTGCGTAGGCCGGCCGCCGTATTGACTCACCCATCCGTACAGCTCGACGATCCGCTCGCGTAGCTGCTCCTCGCCGGTGATCGCGCCTTCTTTCGTAGCTACGAGAGTCTTGTGCAATGCATCGAGTTTGCCGGCGAACGCTTCAAGATCCTTCGCAACAACATCGCCGCTGTCGAGCTTCTTTGCGCGTTCCTTCGCTTTGTCTCGCGCATCGGTTATTACATCATCGACAAATGCGAGCCGCTCCTGCATGTCGTAAAGCTTGCGCATCGTCTGCTGCTGAAGCGCGCGGTCGGCCGCCGAATGCACCGACTTTGGATCGGAGACAATCCTTACTTGTCCAGTGAACGTCTCTTTGTCTTTGATGAGCTTCACGGTGTACGTGCCTTCGGGAAGCATCGGCCCAAACAGCGCCGGACCCGCGAGGTTCGGCGAAGGCGGGACCTTCGGCGGTTTCTGGCGCATGTACCACTGAACGCGATTGATGCCCTTGCGCTTGCCCGCGGGAAGCGTCGCCATCAGCTTGCCTTCAGCGTTGTAGATTTCGATCTTCATGTCGCCGAACACGTGACGGTCTTTCAGGTAGTAAGTGATCGTCGCCGACTCGGGGGGATTTGCGCCCACAAAGTCGCCGTCGCCGGGAAAGTCCTGCGAACCTACGGGATTGGTTATCGGCGTAGGCCGCGAATCGAGAATGGTCGCGGCCGACTCCAGTATCTTTGGGCTGAGCTGCCTAAGCGGCGTGATGTCATCGATGATCAGAATGCCCCGGCCGTGCGTCGCGAGAATCAGATCATTCTCTCGTGGATGAATCGCGATGTCGCGCACGGCAACCGGCGGCACGTTGCCGGTGAACTGCGCCCACTGGATTCCGCCGTCGATCGAAAGAAACAATCCCAACTCGGTTCCGGCGAAAAGCAGATCGCGATTGACTCGATCCTCGCGAATCACGTGCGCGTAGCCTTTGATCGCATCCGTCGCGAGCGGCTTCCATGTTTTGCCGAAGTCGGTGGTCTTGAAAATGTAAACGTTCATGTCACCGGACTGATGTCCGTCGAACGTAACGTAAGCAGTTCCGCGATCGAACCGGCTCGGCTCGACGCTTGTGCACCAGGTGTTCTTAGGCAAGCCCTGAATATTGGCAACGACATTGTTCCAGCCCTTGCCCCCGTCGCGAGTGATCTGCAGGTTCCCATCGTCAGTCCCGGCCCATATTGTTTTCTCATCAAGCGGCGACTCGGCGATAGCGACAATCGTGCAGTGATTCTCGGCGCTTGAATTGTCGAGCGAGAGCCCGCCCGACTCATCCTGTTTTTGCTTTTGCGGATCGTTCGTCGTCAGGTCATTCGAGATTCGCTCCCACGATTCGCCTCGGTCAGTCGAGCGAAACAAAAACTGCCCGCCGATATACATGACTTTCTTGTTGGTCGGGCTCAACGCGAGCGCGGTGTTCCAATTGAAGCGATACTTCGGCTCTCCTTGTTTCGGGAGCGGCTTGATCCATTTGATCTCGCCGGTCGATTTGTGAAAGCGCAAGACCTGGCCGCCCTGAAACTCACTGTAGACAATGTCGCGATCGAGTGGATCGGGCCACACGTGGAAGCCGTCTCCAAAGCCGACGTTGCGCCAGTCTTTGTTTTCGACCCCGCCCGGGCTCTGCGAGGGGCCCATCCACGAGCCGTTGTCCTGTAAGCCTCCGTACACGTTGTAAGGCTGCTCCATATCAAAGCTCACATGATAGAACTGGCCGACGGGAAGACCGCCGCAGAACTTGAACGTGTTCGCTTTGTCGTTCGATTGATACACCCCGCCGTCCGTTCCGACATACAGTTGATAGGTATCCTGAGGATTGACCCAGATCGTGTGATAGTCGCCGTGCGCTCGTCCGCCTCGCTGCGTGAACGACTGCCCGCCGTCCGTGCTGACGCCTACGTTGAAGTCGGGTTTGTAGAGCCGGTTGTAGTCTTTCGGATCTACGAGAATTCGCGCGAAGTAAAAAGGACGCCCGGTTACGCTCGGCGACGAACTCATCTTTGTCCACGTCTCGCCGAGATCTTCCGAGCGGTAGAGCGCGGACTTCTTCGCCTCGACGATTGCATAAACAACATTTGGGCGCGTCGGCGCTATCGCAATGGCGATTCGCCCAAGCTCGCCGTCGGGTAAACCTTTCGTAAGCCTCTTCCAGGTTTTTCCACCGTCGGTGCTCTTGTGCACTCCGCTGCCGGGACCTCCCGACGTGAAGAAATAGGGTGAGCGCCGGAACTGCCACATTCCCGCGTAAACGATGTTCGATTCCTGCGGATCAACGGCGACGTCCGAGCATCCGGTGTCTTTATCGATGAACAAAACTCGCTGCCAGGTCTTGCCTCCGTCGGTTGTCTTGTAGAGCCCGCGCTGATCGTTGCTGTTCCACAGATGCCCGGTCGCGGCGACATACACTACATCCGAGTTTTTCGGATCGACGACGATGCGCGCGATTCGCTCAGAGTCTTCGAGTCCCATGAACTTCCACGAGTCGCCCGCGTCAGTGCTCTTGTAGACACCCGTTCCGACCGACACGCTGTTGCGAGTCCACGATTCACCGGTGCCAACCCAAATGGTGTCCGGGTGAGCCTGATCGACGGTGACCGCGCCGATGGCTTGCGTGTACTTGTCGAAGATCGGCTTAAAGGTCGTGCCCGCGTTGATTGATTTCCACACTCCGCCGCCGGCACTGCCAACATAGATGATCCGAGGGTCGATGTTTACTCCGTCGATGGCGGCGATTCGGCCGCTGGTGGTTCCGGGCCCGATGTGCCGGGCTTCAATCGCGCCAAAGCTGTTTGAATCAAGCTTGATTGATGTTTGCGCGGCTGCGGCGGTCGCGAGCACGGCGGCGATGACGAAGGACACAATGAAGGAATTAGAACGCATACAGGTTCCTTTCGCTGCGAATTTATGAACGGCTGATTCTCGCTGACTGCCGTTCCGCAGAGGATCGCTGATCAGCGAAGATCAGCGTTCCAGCAGGCAGCGTAAATCAGCGGTGAATCTCCGACCGGCTCGAGGCAACGTTACTCGTGAACCGGCGGCTTCTTCTCTTCAGTCTTGGGTTTCTCCGCGGGTTTGGCCGGCATCTTGAAGATTGAATCTTCGATAGCGGTATCCAGTTCGATTTTGTCGAGCACGATTTGACTGACGGTTTGACCTTTGACTTTGCTTTCGATCGAGAACGCGAACAGAAGTCCGTTGACCGGCTTGTAGTTGCCCAGGTACTGATCGACGTCGATCTCGCCGCCGGGAGTCTTGCGCTTCGAGGTAACCTTGAGTTCGATGTAGTTGTCGGCATCGATATAAATGTTACGCACGTCGCCGTTCTTAAGCGTGAGCTTCAACTTGTAAGCGGGAGTGCCTTCGACATCCTCTTTGCCGAGCAACTCGACGGTGTGCCCTTTCGCTTTGTAGTCGACCAGCGCGCCGTCGATGTCGGATTGCTCCTGCAGATCCTTAAGACCGTCGCCGGCGACTTTCTCGGGATCCGAAGAGCCCTGGAACGGATCGATCTTCCAGCCGGTCTCGCCGTCGTAGGCCTGGACCATCGACTTGCCCTGGAAAGTGGCGTCCATGCGCACCATTGTGGCGCGCTTCTGCTGGAGGGTAATTGGAATCTCGATGCCCTGCTGAATGATCTTGCCGCTGGCCTTGATGGACTTGACGGCTTTGAGCTTCTGAACGCCGCCGTGCGCGTCGATGTTTTTCTTTATCACCTCATCGACGGTCTGGGCGGATGCCTGAATGCAGAGCAGAATCGCGATCGAGAAAAGAGAGGTTACGGCCCTTCGAATCATGTTGATGATCTCCTTAAGGGAAAGAGTGCTCATTGAATAGAATTGTGTTTTGAATACGCCATCAATTCTCTATATGTTTCCAAGCCAAGAGAGGATTCGAGAGTATACCCTTCGTGTGGATGGCGGCTCAACTCAGTTAGGTTGAAACGCCTCGTTGAAGCCCGTGGGACATCTGGGTCTGAAAGGGTTCGTCTTCGTGTTAGAATCCGATGCGGAGGAATTCAGATGCAGGAGACAACACATATCAAGAAAGAGGCGCTAAGATTGATTGAGTCGATGCCGGACGATGCGACCTGGGAAGACCTCACGCGTCTGATGCTCGAGCAACAGTTGATTGAGGAAGGCATTGCTGATATTGAGGCAGGACGCGTATGGACCAGTGACGAGATTCGTGAGAAGTTGGGAATGGCTCAATGAAAGTCGTCTGGTCGGACCGAGCGCTCAAATCACTCGCCGATTCACGCGCACATCTCGGCTGACTCAGAGGCGAACGCTCATTTAGTTATCGATTGAATTCTCAAAAGAGGCGACCAGCTTTCAACCTTTCCACTCTCCGGACGCGCGGTTTCTCATCCCATCCGCAAAGATCTTCGCGAGCTGATTGAACAACCATACCGAATCATCTATCGAGTCAGGCGACAACAGGTCCACATCGTCGACGTTTTTCACTCGGCTCGGCGTCCGCCGTCTAAATAGCGATCGAAACCCAGAAATGAAAAAAGGCGGGAGCAGCAACGCGCTGCTCCCGCCTATCGTATCGAGGAGGAAATTTCGCCGGACTACTGAGACTGCTTGTCAGTGCCCCTTCGCACCTGGTTTTCTATCTTGTATCGCATTCCGGGCTCAATCGTTTCCTTGATCGTATAATCGGAAGGCAACTCGAACAGCGAATGAGGCGGCTCGCTCCGATTGATGTTTGTCAGCCGATAGGTGTTCTCACCCATTCGCGGATCGCTGTGCCTGCTCATCACCACGGTCTGAAGCTCGGATGAGTACCAAGTCTCGCTCACAATGTTGATTGGCGCTTCGTTGCCGATTTCTCCCGCGGCGATGGTGATTGTGTACCTGGTGCCTTCGGCTTCGACGCCTTCAATGTTCTGCTTGCCGAGCGATTCCTTCTTCGCGTTCTTCGAGTTCAGCGCGGTTCGCTCCATCGAAGGTCCAAAGCCGATCCCGCCCGGACCCGGAACTCTCATTTCAAAAGTGCCGCCTCGCGCGATCTCAACTCTATGCTCGGGGTGTGGCGCGTCGGTGGTCTTTTCCTCGGCCCGAGCTCTGGCCTCCGCCATTTTTTTACGGGCGACGCCACTGCCCGACATGTTCACGATATTAAGGTCCATCTTTCGCGCAGTGCGATTCTTAGTATTCAGAATATAGTTGACCTGCGCGACGGGATCGTTGATGAAGATTGTCTGTTGCGCTTCTCCGGACGCGGCGAATGCGCCGACGCCGTTGATCGACTGCTCACGCCGGGTGCGGCCTTCGCTGTCGCGATAAACCGAGGCATTGCTCCGCCGGACGATGCGATTTCCGTCGGCAAGCGTCTGTATCATTTCGGTGACCGCCTGCGCTGAATAAGGCGCGCCCTTCACCATCTTGCCGTCGAAACTCATCTCGGATGACACGAACACAAACGTGTTATCGCCCTGAGGTCCGAAAGCGAAGTGCCCGTCGCCGCCGCTCACGACAACCTGTCCGCCACTCGAGGAAAAAACGTGGGTTGACTTTTTCTCCTGTGCGCTGACAAGCACCGCCAGCAAAGCGACCGAGCACATGATCGCAGCAATCGTTCTTCTCTTAATTGTCATAATCGTCCTCTCTTTCACCTTATTCTATGAGGCATAGCCTACCGAACAAATCGAATCGCGCGCGCGAGACCATCCTCGCCAACCACCACGTCCGCCTTGATGCGTTCGCCGGCCCGTTCCATGTTCATCGGCAGCCCGAACGACATCAGCGCGGACCTTGGAAGCTCGACGCGCACAAGTTGCCCGCTGTCCAATTGATTCAGAGATTCTCTGTTGACCAGCGGAAAGAAATCCGTAGCTATCTCGACCTCGCCGCTCGGCGCGTTCTTAGGCGCTGGGGGGGTGGATTGGATAACCGGCTTGATCGGGCGCACGCCGCGTTTGGGATTCGCCGAGACGACATGCTTCTCGGGGCTCGGCGCAGGCTTTGGCGCTTGCACACCAGCGGGCGCTTCCATATGCGTCCTGGCTTCCGTGGGCGCGGTTGTTTCGGCGCTTCGAGTTTTCGTCGCGATCAGTGAGATCAGAACCGCGGCCACCGCGGCAGCAGCAACGCCGGCCGCAATATACAACCAGCGTCGCGACGCGGCGGGTGCAATCACCGGAACCGGCAGCGAAGCGGAATGCCGATCTCTAAAAGCAGCGACGAGTGACGCTTCGACCCGAGCCGGAGCCTGTTCCTGGGCGTCCACGGAAGCAATGTGACGAAGCCCCCCCGTCAGTGCGCGTGCGTCGCCGAGGGCCCTTGCACAGTTCCCGCAAGAGACCGCGTGCGCGAGCGCCGACTGACGCCCGCGTGCGTCCATCATTTGATCTCGCGCAAGCTCGCGTAAGATCGATTGTGATTCCGAGCAGTTCATGCGAAACACCTCGCTGGATTCACTTGTTCGGGATTCTGGTTTCGATCGCGTCCAGCTCGCAGTTTTTCAACCAGCAACGCTCGCGCCCGGTGCAGCCTCGAACGAACCGTACCCACGGCGCATCCGACCACGGTTGCCGCCTCCACATAACTCATCTCGTGCAGATCGCACAGCACCACTACTTCTCGATAGTGCGGCGGCAGCGCGAGAATCGAATTACGCACGGTGTCGATTGTTTCATTGCGCGTCAGGTCACCGAGCGGGTCGTCTTCGGCGATCATCGCCGGATGAGTAAATGAGTCGCCGTCGTCAGCAGAATCGCCGATGGGAACAAGCAAGCGATCCTGTTCGAACCTTCTCAAGACATAATTGCGCGCGATGCCGTACAGATAAGCCGCCAACGACGCACGACTCGAATCATAGCGCTCGGCTTCGCGTATCAACACCATGAAAACCTCTTGAGTAACATCCTCGGCGACTGTTTGCGATCCGCTCATTTGAAGCGCGAATCTGTAGACGCCGCCCTGCCGTCGACGATAAAGCGCGGTGAACGCATCTTCGTCGCCGGCAATCATCAGCCGCAGCAGCTCCGGGTCACTGGGAGTCTTAGACAGGGTCATCATTTGTCCGCGAACCGCCAGCCCGCCTGCTGACATAGGTGATTCACGCGAGCCGCCGGGAAAGTTCCAAAAGCTGCGGGCGGCTGGCTGTTATGAAAACAAACCGGGCCGCTGCTACGCAATGGTAGCAACGGCCCAGTCTGTTTGTTGTACTACACTCGGACCTACAGCCCTTTCTTTTCCGCGGGCTTTGCGGCTGCGGCAGGCTTCTTCGCCGCAACCGCTTTGACTGGAGCCTTAGGTGTCCAGAACTCTCCGCCTGTCTTTGCCCATTCCTTCGGCACGTAGCTCATCTTCGGGCTAAACCCGTAGATGATTGTCTCGGTGCTTATGACCGAATCGGCCAGAAGCTTCTGTCGTTTCTTAGCATTGTCCTCGCCGATCGCATCTTGAACGGCCTTCCCCATTGCTGGGTTCGGATCCATTTCGGCAAGCGATTTGCGCGGCGTAAAGACCAGATAGGTACCATTGGGCATGCCCGCTGCCACCCCGTAGACTACGCTGTGTCCGTTCGGGTTCGCTTTCTTTACGGCCTCTACAAGTATTTTTCTCGCTTCCTGCCATTCCTGATCGTGGCCCGGCCGTACCCGAACCGTGTTCACCGTGAAATAGCGCATCTGAGAGACGTCGAAGTTGCCCCCGTAGGACAGCGCTTCATTCAGAACACAGACCATGCTGCGCTGGCCCGTTCTGAATTCGGCATCCTGCGCGTCAAGCCGGTCAAAGTCCGCCATCATCTGCGTATTTTTTTCCGAGTCCCGCCGATCCTTTTCCATTGAGGCGAATGAATCGTACGCCGTCATAAACCATGCATCGGTTCCGCCCACGGCCGGCGTCATCGCCAGCGAGTACACCGGCCACTTGGCTTTCTGTAACGCGCGAACGTAGCCGGTTTCGAGGTTTTGGTGAGCGGAACCTCTGCCGGCCTTAATCTCTTCGCGAAAAATCGAGAGCACTCTTGGCGGTCCCATCTGCGGCTGTTGCTGGGCTGCGGCCTGAAGCGCCGCCAGAACGAACACACAAGTTGCAAATACCAACATCAGACTCTTCCTCATAATGATTTCCTCCATTTTTCTGTTCAAAGTTTAAACTGATGACTTACTGTTTTTTCTCTTCAGCCTTGGGCGGGGCCTTCTTCCGGGCCGCGGACATCGCGAGGGGTTTCTGCGTCCAGTAACCCGGATCAGCGTCAACCCATTCCTTCACCACGTAACTCAGTTCGGGATTAAAGGCGTAGATGTTTACGTCATTGAACACGATCGAGTCACTCGCGAGGCTCGCCATTTTCTTCGTGCCGCCGTCGCCGAGCGCGTCCTGATATGCCTTTCCATGCGGCGGTGGCTGGACGCCGTCCGCCTCGGCCATCGATTTCCATGGGATTATCACGATGTAGGTTCCCGACTGGGCGCCGCCCATCACCTGATAGACCGCCATGTTCTCATCCACCTTTGCCTTCTCGTGCGCAGCCTTCATGATCTTGCGTCCTTCTTCGAATTCATTCGCGTGACCGGGTCTCACCCGAATAGTTTCCATTCTCATAAAACGGTAGTGAGCGATGTCCACGGGCCCCCCGTTATAGCTGAGATCGGGGCGCAGACGCGCAAGCATATCTCGTTGCGCGGAGTGATAGTCTTCGCCCGAGTGACTATTGCGATCGAAATCGGCTTTGAATGTTTCCCCGATTCGGTCGAGGTCCTGTTGAGCTTTTCCGAATGCGGCCATCGATTCGAAGGGCCACAAGTAGGTTACTTCGTTTTCGTTGCCCGCAACCGGCACGAGCGCGAGGCGGTGATGCGGCGATTTCGCTTTGGCCCAGATTCGGACCGTTGTGTTAGCTTCTCTGGAATGCGGTCCCATCATGCCGGGCTTGATGTCCTCACGGACAATTTGAAGAACGGGGGGCGGCCCGGCATTCTGAGCAGCCGCCTGCACGCTGCACAGACAAAACATGCATACTGAAAGGAAGAAATATTTTTTCATCATCATCATGCTCCTTCGGGTTGGTTGGAATAGAGTTGAAAAGGAAACTAAGAATCGCGGTCGAAGCCGAGCGGTTCCAGGTCCTTCGGATTATGCAGAATCCTCGATGCGGCCGGTAAGAAGCTTGTTTACGACGAATCGAGAAAAGACTAGTGCAAAAGAATCATGGCCACATACCTGACGGGCGGGGAAAGACCTAAGAGGTCTATGGCGGGCAGATTATATCACCAAGCCTCCTTATTAGAGCTTCCGGCGGGAGAAAAGAAAGGCCTATCGCCTGACGAAGGCGCGCCAAACTTCAGGCATCCGGCTCAGGCATCAAATACGTGAGTGCCAAACATCTTGTCCTGCAGTCCCTGCTTCTGTTCGTCCCACAACGGCCAGAGAAGAAGTATGAAACAAAAGCCGCCAAGCGCCTGTTTGACAAGCTCGCGAAGGAACGCCTTGCCGAACCCGAGAGGCTGGCCCTGCGCATCGAGCACCTTTACTTTCATCAACCGCTTGCCGAATGTTGCTCCGTCCCTGCCAAGCAAATAGCAGTTGTAAAGCCACAAACCGATCACACCGAGAAATATGACTGCATAGGCGAGCACGAATATGCCCAGCGCACCAGCGCCGACCTCGTTGCTGACTTGGCGGCTAGAACCCGCCGTGGAGGCAGCAAGTCCGATCCCTACGAACATCAGTATGAAGCCTGGGATCCCGCCAAGCCCGATGATAAATCCATCGATAATGTGCGCGAGGATTCGTTTGCCTATGCCTGCATACGAGCCTTGAGGTGGTGTTCCCCATCCGCTCGGTGGCGCGCCGTAACCGCCCTGTGGTTGATATCCCTGGTATGACATTGTTCCCTCCCCCCTTTATTCGAATCCTGTCCGAGCCGCACGAAGACAGAGCTTCAGCCGGTACAAATAATGCCTTCGCTTTATCTAAACGATCTCAAGGGCCGTTACAAGAGGTCGGGATTATATCGAGCAGGCCGGAATGCCGCAAACCCTTTTTATTGGTCTTGTTGTTTGCGCTTCAGCGGCGATCAAACAACACGCTTCCGCGTTTGATGACCACTGCCGCGTGATTCACTCCGAAGATGTAAGGTATCTGACGGTAGGCGGAACAATCGAACACGACCACATCCGCTCGCTTTCCCGCTTCTAGCGAACCAACACGCTCGCCGAGGCCCAGGCTGTATGCCGGGTTGATGGTGGCAGCAGTCAACGCTTCAGCGGGAGTCATTCGCATTTGCGTGCAGGCGATCGACAGGATCATCTGCATCGACGGCGTAGCGGAGCTGCCGGGATTAAAATCCGTCGCAAGCGCGACGGCGACTCCGGCTTCGATCATTCGGCGAGCCGGCGCGTATCGCGTTAGCCCCAGATTGAATACCGCTCCCGGAAGCAATACAGCGACGACGCCGGCCGCTTCGAGTCGCGCGATTCCCTCGTCATCTATGCACTCGAGATGATCGGCGCTTGCGACGCAAAGTTCCGCCGCGAGATTTGCGCCTCCGCACAACGTGAGTTGCTCGGCATGAAAACGAATCCCAAGCCCGAGTTCCTTCGCTCTTATCAGCACGCGCCGGGACTCGTCAGCCGTAAACACATGGGATTCACAAAACACATCGCAGTAACGCGCGAGACCTTCAGCGGCAACTCTCGGAAGCATCTCATCGATAACCAACTGAATGTAATCATCTCGCCTGTCTCGATACTCATCGGGAATCTCGTGCGCGCCAAGGAACGTCGGAATCAGATCGAGCGGAGTCTCATCGTTGAGCCGCTGAATGACCCGCAGGATTTTCAGCTCGTCATCGACCGTCAATCCGTAGCCGCTCTTTGCCTCAATCGTAGTCGTGCCGTGTTCGAGGAACGCTCGCGCGTGCTTCTTGCCGATTTCGAACAACTCATCTTCGGATGCCGCTCGAGTCTTTCTCACCGTCGAACGAATCCCCCCGCCGCGCGAAGCGATCTCCTGATAAGTTACGCCCGCAGCGCGCATTTCGTACTCATCCTCGCGAGTGCCGGCGAACACCGGATGGGTGTGCGCGTCAACAAAGCCCGGCGCGACTACGCGGCCCGCCGCGTCGATATGCGTTGCGCCGGCTCCGGCAAGGGCGGCAACCTTGGAAGTGGCTCCCACGGCCACTATCACGCCATCGCGCGCGAGCAGGGCTCCCCCCTCGATTATTGCAAGCTCGCGCATCTCGGCGCCGATGCGCGGCCTCGCGGGTCCGGCGAGGGTGACAAGCTCGGATGCGTTAGTGATAAGAAGTTCGTTGTCCATCGGGTTCGCTCAGTTAATCTCCGCCGCCGAAGTCTGGCAGTCAAGTAGTTTGAGGTTCAGAGTACAAGCTTCAGCTTGCTACTGACGTTATCGCGGCCGAACAGCAAGCTAAAGCTTGGACTCTGAACTCAACCTGATCCTGCTGCGTAGACCCTCGCCGGGTTTGATGATAGTCTCTTTTTCCGATAAACAACTCAAATGGGAGAGAGCGGCGTATGTCATTCACGAGAATGGACCAGGGGAAGATAGAAGACTGGATGGCAATCGGGCAGGCAGTGGGCGCGCGCCAGTCATCTATGCCGTCGACGATCAAGTTGATGCTGATGCGGCTAGAAGAACAGGTTGACGGTTTCGCGGTGAATCAGCTTCATCACGCATTGCAGACCGCGACGCGAGCGGTTCGAGACGGCGCGCCGGAAGAGATGATTGTCGCGGCGCTATGTCACGACATTGGCAAAGTCATCTCGATCGATAACCATCCGGCAATCGCGGCGGAGATTCTGAAGCCGTACGTCTCGCCCGAAACCTACGAGATCATTCGCACTCATCAGGATTTTCAGGGTCGTCACTACTACGCGCTGATGGGCAAAGACCCCGAAGCGCGCAGCCGGTATGCGAACGAGCAGTGGTATCAGAAGGCATGCGTGTTCACGGATGAATGGGACCAGACTTCGTTTGATCCCAACTATGACACACTTCCGATGTCTTACTTTGAGCCGATGATCGAACGCGTCTTCGCAAGTCCGATACGAGGACTAGCCCTGGGCGCTTAATTCTCTTTCGTATGATCTGAAGAAGGCGGTCATTAATCATGCTCCAATCAAGCTTTCTAAAAACTTGCGCCGTATTGATTGCGGCTGTTGTTGCAAACGGCTGCGGTTCAGCGCCGGTTGTAGTATCGAACAGCGGGACGCCCGCTGCGGCGCCCGCATCACCCGGGCAACAAGGTGAGCTGAAATTGAAGGCGCCAGACGGCTGGCAGAGCGAGCGGCCTACCTCGAGCATGCGCGTCTCGCAGTATCAACTCCCGGCGGCCGAAGGCGACTCGGAACCAGGCTCGCTCGTCGTTTATTATTTCGGCCCCGGCCAGGGTGGCTCGACCAACGCCAACATCGAGCGCTGGATAGGTCAGATGCAACAGCCGGGCGGAACACCTTCAAAGGACAGCGCAACCGAAACGCAAACCGTCAACGGATTAAAAGTCACGCTCCTCGATGTAAGCGGGACGTATACGGGGGGCGACATGGCGGGCGGCGCCGGGCAAGCGAAACCAAACTTTCGAATGCGCGCCGCGGTGATCGACACACCTAGAGGCGCTTACTTCATCAAGCTGGCCGGTCCGAAAAAAACGATTGATCGTTGGGACCAGGCATTTCAGGAATTCATCAAGTCGGCAGAGTTCAAAGGATGAGCCCAACTCACCGGCGGCTTGGTATCAGGCAGTTTCGCCGCTGGCTCGTTTCGTCGCTTGGGACTCGAAATGAGCTGCGCACTCACACCACGCTGCTGATTGCCACGTTACTCTTCGCTCTTTCACTCGCTACCAAAAGCCTGCACGCAGCCGATCTGGCAAGCGTGATGTACACAACCGACCAGCCTTTCAACGGACTGACCGAAGGCTACGACAGCCGCGCTGTCTCCATTCAACGCGGAGAGGGTTTGCTTGGCCCGTATGGCATCGATCCCACGAACACCGCCACGCTCAGCCAGGCGCCGGGCTATTCAATATTCCTGAGCGCCGTCTATTCGGTCTTCGGCAGGAATTTCTTCAACGTCCAGCTTGTTCAAAACGCGATCAATTCGCTTTCGCCGGTAGTGATCTTTCTGATCGCCGGATCGCTCGTGAGCTGGCCAGTTGGAATCGCATCGGGTCTGCTCGCCGCGCTGTCGCATCACCTCGGGCACATATCGAACTTTATCCTTCCCGATGAAATGAACGCGCTTCCCGTGCTCGCAGCAATGTATTTGGTTGTGTTGGCTCGAAGGCGCGGTGATTCGTATTGGCTATATGCCGCGGCGGGACTTGCGATCGGGCTCGCGTCGTGGCTTCGTGCGCAGACGATGTTGTTAGCTGTATTCGCCGGCGTGATTCTCGTGATCATTTCAGTGAATCGAATGGCGGCCGTTAGACGCGGGATTGTGATGGCCGCGGTGTCGCTGCTGGCGATTGCTCCGATCACGATTCGCAACTACATCGTCTATGGCGAGCTCGTTCCGATCCAGTTGGGAACCGGGCTGAATCTCTGGGAAGGGATTGCGGATGCGAGCGGCGATCGATTCGGAGCCGTCCGCATGGACACGGAAGTCGCAACTCAGGAAGCGGAGACGTACAACGATCCTCGATACGCAGGCTCGTGGACGACTCCAGACGGAATCCGGCGCGACCGTGATCGTACAAGCCGGAGCCTCGATGTCATCCTGCATCATCCTTTTTGGTACACCGGAGTCATGCTCGGCCGATGTGGAGAAATGCTGAAGTATTCCGCGCACGCGCCGCTTGTTCTTACAATCGATCAAGCGCGTTCGGCTCAGCGAACGGCTCCAATCAAGCGAGGATGGGAGACGCTCGCTTCTGACGAATCGCAAGTGAGGGTTGGTTCGTCTCTCGACTGGCTGCGCCCGATTGTGAGACCGCTTCAACGCATCACAAAAGAGACGATGCTTTTGCTTATCATCATCGGCGCGATGATCTTGTTGGCCCTAAGCTGGAAGAGATCGTTCTTACTCTTGATCGTGCCGCTCTATTACTTTGCGTTTCAATCCGCGATGCACACCGAGTTTCGATACACGCTTCCAATGCAGTATTTTGTTTTCGTGTTTGCCGCTGTTGTGTGGGTGCTGATCGGCGCTGGGATCTCGAAAGGCATTGCGAGAGTTTCAAGCTCGACCGCGTGAAAGCGCGATTTGTCGCTGTTCTCGATCAGCGCATACGTGCGAGTTCCGTTTCGGCTGCGATGAACCCGAAGGCGGGCCAGTACTTCCCGGATGTGGTTTTCTGAAATAGCTCTTTCGCTTTGGCTTTGTCGCCGTTGTAAAGATACCAATTCGCAATCCCGTATCCGACTGTGGCCAACTCAAGGCCGGTCAACTTGTCGTTCATTATTTCCGACTCAGGCTTGAGCCCTTTGTAGAGCATCAGTCGATCGAAGTACGATTTGTTCTCCTCGACTTTCATGTTTGGCGTGATTCGCGCAAGCGCTTGCGCCGCTTTATCTTTCTTGCGGGCACGACGGTAGCTCATATAAAGCCAATCCGAAGCCGCTATTCGCGAGTCGTCCTTTTCCGACACCGCGTAGGCCTTCTCTTGGTGTTTGACCTGGGCAGATCAACGCCACGCTCATCAACATCGCTGCTGCCGTCAAGAATCGGTGAAGCATCGGGCACCTCTCAGACAAGAATGGTTGGCTGCCTGGAACGCGACCGTTATAGCACGAGTCAGCCATGCCGAAGCAAGCGTACGGTGGCTGGGAGCACATCACCGTCAGTGTGACTGAAGATTAGACCTGAACCGTCAACTCGTAGCTGCAAACTGTGAGCTTGTCGCCTGGCTTCAACGTCGCGCTCTCACCGGCAGGCACTTCGCGTGTGTCATTGATCACAACAGGATTCGCCCCTCTGCATGCGACCGTGTACTCATCGCCATTCTTCTTCAATGTCGCGTGCTGCCGGCTCACTTCAAGATCGCCTTCGAGTCTCAGATCGACGGTGCTCGAACTCGAGCCGCGGCCAATTGTGATTTCGTCTTTGAAGAACTGCCGCACGTCGGGCGGCGCCGTGTCCGCGCCCGCAACTTTGCGGAAAACCAGAACCGAGAACACGGGAACCGCAGGCTCAGCCGGTTTGCGAGGCCGCACTATCGTGGCTTCGTCATCGGTCCTTTCAACGACGGTCACTAATTCGGGAGCCGCGGGCTCGGCGCGCTTGCGAGGCTTGACCATCGTTTTCTGAGCCTCGGTATCCCAGATGTGCTGAACGCGAAAGCGGCCCGGTTCAAGCCCCGGGTCCACGCGAAGCTCAACCGACAATGTGCGTGTTTGAAACTCATTGTTGCCGGCGATCTCTTTCGCGCGCTCCGAGAGCACGTGATGGAGCCCGCGTTCCAGGCCTTCACGCTTCTCACCCTGCCAGTCGCTGTCATCACCCGGGCTCATGAAGACTATGTATTCGCGAGGCACGTAGGTTGGACCGCCGGGCGGGGTAAACATTTCGCGCTGCATTGAGGCTTCTATTTCGCGCGCGACGGAAACAAGAAAATCATCCCACTTTGACCGAGGCTTGGGTTCACCCTTTTCGTCGAGGTCTTCCTCGCCGTCGATCCATTTTCTTACATTCTCTAACCATCCCGGCATACTCAACCTCCGGTTGAGGTTCAGAGTTCAGGGTTCGAGGTTCCGCGTTGATACTCAGAACCCTGAACCCTGAACCCGAAACTTCCTAATCGATCTTCACGAACCTTCCATCAACCCAACCAGTGTCGGGCGCGTTATCGGGCGGCGACCCGGCCCATTCCAGGATTCGCACCTTCAGCCAACCCGCGCGTTCTTCCAGAACTCGCAACCGCGTTCCAGCAGGAACCGGCGCAAGCACCGAGCCAAACGGATCGCTTCGCAAATTGACGTTCGTTGCGCCCGCGATCCGGCCATCTTTTTGTTGCGAGCCAAAGAAGGGCAGCCCCGTTTTCTGCTCCGCGAAGTGATAATAAGTTGACGCGGCCAATCCAATGAGCGCCGCCGCAAGAAAAATAATGAACACGCGGCGGAGCCACTCGGACGTGAGGAGGAATCGCATCCCGTCCCACAAGCCTCGCTCACGCCGCACCGTCTGGATGTTTGGTTGTCTCCCTCGCAATTCCGCTGGTTCTGTTTCCGCGGACGCCACCACTATTCTCTGGGCCGGGTTTGTTGATCTGCCGCGCGTATCATTCTGCGCATATCGAATGCCCTGCGTTGAACCCAACCCCCGCGTCGTAAAGTCGCCAGAGGCCGGTTCACTCCTCCCCTCTGCTCCTCTGCTCCTCTGCTCCTCCGCCGGATCCGCGGTTCTCTTGCGATGACTCGGCAGATCGACGACAATTCGCGCCTTCTGTGGATGGGCCGGCTCTCGTGGTGCGTTCGCGAGCGTTTGAAAGTTAGGACGAGACGCCGGCTGTTCAACGTCGCTCTCAGTGCGCAAGCGGGATCGGACGATCGTGGTTTCGTCATCGGTTTGCGCGCCAGTTTCCGCCAGCCTTACTCGAGCGAGGTCCTCCCAGAACGACGCGACTGATTGATAGCGGTCCGCGACGCGCGACGCCGTCGCCTTCGCCAGCACGGACAGCAACGGGGCGGACCACGCTTGAGACATAAGCTCCGCCGGCAATTCACGGATGGGCTCGCGCGAAAACTGCCGCGGCGCGCGGCCGGTCATAGCTGTGTAAATCGTCTTTGCGAGCGAATAGACATCGGCGGATGGAGTCAGCTTTTCGTTAGGGTCATCGGCCCTCGCGTCGGGATGATGCTCGGGCGGCGCATAGACGTTAGTTCCAACGCGGGTGATTTCGCTCGCGTCATCGTGCGTCATTTTCGCAACGCCAAAGTCCGCGATTTTCATCACTCTGTGATCTTCCGACAACAACAAGTTATTAGGCTTGATGTCGCGATGTATTACGTGCTGGCTGTGCGCGTAAGCCAGCGCTTCGGCTATCTGCTGAAAGTAGCTCAGTGCATCGTCGATAGCCACCGGGCTCTTCTTGCAAAGGGACCACAGATCCCCGCCCGGCATGTATTCGAGCACCAGATAGTGAAACGGAACCGCTTCAAGATCAGCCGCCGTGCCATGGCCGAGCCTTTGAATGATATTCGCGTGACGAACTCGATCGAGTGCGGCGGCTTCGTTCTGGAAGTTCTCAACCAGCGTCAGTTCAAGATCGGGATCGGGAGTTCCCTGCAGCGTCGTGTTCAGGGCTTTGATGATGACGGCGCGGCCGGCATCCGCCTGATCGTACGCGAGAAATATCTCGGCATAGCTCCCGCGACCCAGGCAGCGCTCAACCAGGTAGCGATCATCGACTATGCTGTTTTCCAATCTAAGCTCGGGCAAGAGTCGCTGTCGACGATTGAGGATTGAGGATCGAGGATCGCGCGCGATCTTCTATCCTCTATTCTCTATCTTCGATTCCTCCTTATCTGTTCATCATTCATCGTTCATCTTTCCTTCGTTCCTCAGCATAGCGAGCAAGTGCCGACGCCGACTTTGACTTTTCGCCCATCGCTTCATAAGCAGCCGCCAGCCACACATAAGCTTCGTAAAGCGAAGGCTGACGCACGACGGCATCTTCCAGATTCTTTGCAGCGGCCGCGTAATCACGTTGCTCGAGCTCGGCGCGTCCGAGCCAGAAGAATGCCTTTGCGTTTGCGGGCTCGCCCTTTGCAAGTGCATCAAACTCAGCGCTCGCGGTTTTGAAATCGCCTCTCTCGAAAGCTTCGCGCCCGGTCTGAAACGCGTCGACGCCGGCCGATTGCGTACCAGACGTTCTTGCCTTGAAAAAGTCTGACGCGCGCAACCCCGCGTAGAATGCGCTGGCGATTACCACCAGAATGAGAAGCGTATACATTACTCTTCTTGACGCTGAACCCGGACGGGAATTCTCAGAGGTCGCTCCGTCGCGCTCGATTAGGCGCTCGAGCCGCCGTGTGGGGTCGCTCGCTTGCGGGTGCTTGGCGAAATCCACTTGGATGCGGCCGCCCGGCGCTGGCACTCGCGAAGCCCGGGTTGATTGCACGCTTGCGGTTAATTTAGTCACCGGCAATCCGTCGTCAATGGAGCGCACGTGATTCTGCCGCGCGCGTCCAAGCTGCACCACTACCGCGGTGAGGTTATCTTCGGCGCCGCGTTGATGAACAATTCGTTTCAACTCGTCGGCCGCGCGCTGCGGGTCTTTGTTCTCGGCGAGCACTCGCGCGATTTCGCCATCGGACATATGTCGATAGATACCGTCGCTGCAAAGCAGGAAGCGCGCACCGTCGGCGGCTTTGATCGATTTTGCTTCGACCTCAACCGTGTTTTCGACTCCGAGCGCGCGATTGATTACGTTGAGGCTTTCAAGCGCCGGCGCCTCCGCTTTGGATATTCGGCCTGCCCTGATGTCGTCGTTGAGATCGGTGTGATCGATAGTCTCGCGAGAGAATTGCCCATCCTCGAGACGGTAGACCCGGCTGTCGCCTACGTGAGCGACGGTGACCTGGCCGCCTTTGACGTGAATGAGCGCAACCGTCGTAGCCATCGTCTTATAGGCCGGATCGGTTTCGGCCAATTCGAATATATCGCGATTCGCAAAGTCGAGAGCGCGGCGTATCGTATCGATGGAATTGCCGTCAGACGAGGTGTGGGTGAGAGCTTCTTCGATGGTTTCCGCGGCAGTCTGACTGGCGACTTCGCCGGCGCGTTGGCCGCCTACGCCGTCGAATACCGCAAACAAGCCACGTTCGGGTATCGCGAGAAAACGATCCTGATTCACCGGGCGTTTGGGGTTGAGCCCTCGATCACAGACATAGCCGGCGTTGAGTTCCATAGCCTTCTTTGATGCCGCGAAAGAAGGTACGCTCGCGGCAATGCGCGCGTTCAGCGCCTCAAATAGAATAGGCTGTAGCCCACGCCTGCGTCGAGTTGGAAACTCGTGTGCGCTTAACCAGCGCGGTTAGTACGCAGTGTATTAATGCGACGGTTCCTCGCGACACCGAGACTATTGGTGTCCGTTTGGCAAGACTTGATTCGCTGAAATGGAACGGTTTTTTCTCGCCGACCTTGGCTGGCCGCCAACCGGCTACTCGCTGCGTTTTCGATCGCGAGCTTGCCGGTTAACTAGCGATTCTCGCGAGTGCGGCGGCGAGTCTCGTGCATTCCGTTTCCGTAATTACGCCCGCCCCAGGTTACTCCGGGAACCACACGGCCAGTCACTCCAACGTAAGTGTCTTTGCTCGGCACGCCATATTTTTCAGTGGCGACATAAATCTTGCCGGTGCCATCGTCGATTTCGTAGACGCCCGCACCCGCTGCGCCCCACGAGCGCACTACCTTGCCGGCGACGGTCACTTCCCGGTCGTAGTAGCGGCCTGGGTCATTGGATATGTCTCCAATTTTTATTCGCTCCGGGCACCCGGTCAATGCGAGTGAAAACAACGCAATAGAAATGCCGAGAACCAAGTTTTTTTTCTTCATTGATTGCTCTCCTCCGGTCAGTGGCGTAATGAGGTGGTAGGGCGAAATGGACGTGGCCGCACGAACCAGATCAGCCGGCGCCCGGCCCTACCGTTTCTTTGACACCTGAAACGGATTAAAGGATGCCAGCAGGCAGTTGGCAGTTGGCAGTTGGCAGTGGGCAGCAGGAGGATTCCTTCTGCTACTTCCAACTGCCCACTGCCAACTGCCCACTGCCTACTGCCCAGTGCCAACTGCTCACTGCCCACTGCCCACTGCCTACTGCCCACTGCCTACTGCTGTATAATCCGGTCGTGATAAACGTCGAGATCCTGACAATTGGTAACGAGATCCTACTCGGATTGATTCAGGACACGAATTCAAATTATCTCTGCCGAGTTGTTCGCGGCATGGGTGGCCGCGTGAGGCACATCGCAATCGTACGCGATGAGGCCGACGAGATTGCCATCGGCATCAGTGATTCGATCGAGCGCGGAGCCGATGTGATCTTCACTTGCGGCGGTCTGGGTCCAACTGACGATGATGTTACGTTGGCGGCTGTCGCTAAAGCGTCGGGTTGCGCTATAACGATCAACACAACTGCTCGTGCGTTTGTCGAACGACGCTACAGGGAACTCGCATCGCAAGGACACGTAGCGAACGCGTTGATGAACGAATCTCGGTTGAAGATGGCTCGCTTGCCTGAGCGCGCTGAGCCGATTGAGAACTCGATTGGCGTGGCTCCCGCGGCCATCGTTCGGATAAACAACGCGCGGGTCATTTCGCTGCCCGGCGTGCCAGCCGAACTGAAAGGAATTGTCGAGGGCGCGCTTCAAAGCGTGCTGACCGAAATCTTCGGCTATGGCAGTTACCGTGAGCGGGAGTTGATCGTTGATTGCGGCGACGAATCTCAATTGGCGCCGATCCTCCGCCAGATTGCCAGCGTCCATCCCGAGGTTTATATAAAGTCACGGGCGAGTCACTTCGGCCCCGACGTGAAATTCCGAATATTGTTATCGGCATCAGCCGCGAGCGGCGCGGAAGCAGATCGATTGATTGAATCCGCCGCCTCGGACTTCACACGGATTGCGGCCAGGTCAAACGTTCCAACAACGGAATGACCCACGCGCAACGGTCACCCCGCAGAGGGCTTCGCCGATCCGCGCCTTAGATAGGATGTGATGTCGAGGGCGCCTCTCACGATCAGTTTGCCGACGCAATACAAGGTGGTACCGGTGAAGACGAAGAGAAAATAGTGAATCGCGAGAATGTATCGGTATTCCGTGTGAAGCGCCGACTGCATGCATAAGTAATACAACGGAACAACGAGCAGCACAGAGAGGGCGCGCCGGCGTCTTGCGAGGGCGAGAAGCGAGACGCCCAGAAGAATGCCTGGAACCATGCGCGCCGTTGTGAATAGATTTTTCTGCGCGCCGCGAATCAGCGCTCGGGGATTACGACTCCAAAGATAGGGCGTAGCCCCAAGCTCGAAGACTCGCACATGACCAAGCTTAGCGATCGAGCGTTCATCGGCCACTCCGTTATTGCTCACCACAAGGCGCACACCGGTCCTGTCACCGCTCGCAAATGCGAGTTCCAGTGCCGGCTTTGGATTCAATCGCTCGCTCTCGTCCTGGTCCATGCGATTTCGTTTGCGCTCCCTGCGCGTGCCTTCATTCGCCTCTGCACTCAGGATACTTGAGGCCAATGTGATGCGGCGGTCCGCGCTTGTCACCTTGAGGGCCGCCCGGCCTCCAACGAGCGTGCCCGATACTGCAATCACATAGTCGGTATTTTTGTTCACTGCGATGGGTACAGAAAACTGATCTCCAAAACTAGAGTCGTCACCTGTGATTTGTAACGAGCCGTCATCCTGATCGAGCAATTCACTCGCCGAAGGTGATTCGAGATTGCCATTCGCTATGACCTCGCCGGGAGTAATCTCGGCAACCGGCGGCGCCGCGTTTAGCAGCGAAGTACTGTGACCAACGCTCGGCTCCGCCGACATCCCGGGCACCGCCACGGTGTTGAACGGCCAGTCGGGTGGATTCGGCTTGTCGTAGCTGAGCATGAACCCAGCCCGCCTTATCATCACCCCAAAGAACCAACCCGGATTATCACGTATCACGCTGAAGCCTCGCGCGAACCGGGCCTGATCGCGCTCGATTCCGTCGGGAGACCAGAGGTTGCCTGCGTAGTCTGGGCGGCCGTGCCACGCGACGTCCTTGTTTGCCGCGTCGCGATCTGTTTGCGGCATTCCGAATCTTCCCTCGCGATCGTAATCTGCAATTCCTTCGATCAAGGTTATCCCTGAGCCAACGGAAAGCGGGATGAAATGTCGGTAGAGAATGGCATTGCGAATCGTAATCGGCGAGATGACCGCCAGCGTCGCGGCAATGAATGCAATCGAGCACCTCAATCGCTGACCGCGCACAACAAGTAAGAGTATTGCTATCGCGATGAACGGCGCGAGCAGCAGCGCGTTTGCGCGAAGCCAGCACGACAACCCGATCAGTGCCCCCGATACAATTGCAGGCACGAGATTGGGTCGTTTGCTCAAACGGACGACGAAGAAGACAGCCACGAGTATTGGCAGGGCCGCCAGCGTATCCGGTGACAGCCGCACGGCGTAGTACGAGGAGTGGGGAAACAATGCTGCGAGCAACGCTCCAATGAGAGCGACTGCCAGCGGCAGCAACTCGGAGGCGATAAGCAGGACCACCACTGCGGCCAACGCATCGCCAAGTGTCTGAACGAGAATCAACGGGTTGGTTGAGTTGTCGAACGCTCTGAGAATTGGCGCCATCAGAATGGAATACCCCGGCGGGTGTACTATCAATCTCACATCGCCGGCGTCCGCGAAGTCGCGCGGGAACAGCACCCGGCCTTCATCGATCATTCGTTGCGCTTCGCGTTGATATTGCTTCGCCAATCCAGTGGTCAGCGTTTTTCCTCGTTCGATCTCCACTCGATTGTCTTGCCAAATCAGCAGCCTTACGCCGAATGCGATCAGGAAAACGCATCCGCACATCGCCACTAACCGAGTCCTTGCTGGACGCGCATCCATCGAGTCTCTGACGGCCAAATCGTCACTCAACTGATTTCGAAACTGGGCGAGGATTGAGGGAAGGCTCACGGCTGATCTCAGTTCTCAAACTATAAGAGTCTTCGTGGCTTCTTCGGGCCAGCGATGAAACAAAGAGATAAATCGAACGTAAGAGCGCGCGCCGTCCGCGCCCGCCGAGGGCCGCTTCAGATGTGCCTGCAACCCCTCACGGGTATATTTCAGCGCGCGAATCAAATCGGCATTGCGCGGGCGGTGCTCAACTGGAACGTCCTTGAACATCTCATCAAAGGTGGTCTTTATGCTTCGGCTCAGATCGTCCACTCGTGGTGCGTGACTGCGGTGTTCATAGATCAAACCGCTTTCTTCGGTATCGAGATTCTTCGCGCAATTCTCAACCGCTGCAAGCATGTCTGCGTCTTTCATATCGCGAAACGAAAACGTGCCGATCCCGCGTTGCGCCTGTACCACCGCAACCTCGATCGCATGGACCGACACCAACTGGCGATCATTCAGTATCAGAGTCCGGCGATCGGATGCTTCCTTGCTGCGAAGTTCTTTCTCGCGATGACCGACGCTTGTTCGGGCTTCAATCAAATAGGAACAAGTCTCGGGGCAGGGCAATTCGATCATCCTGTCTTGTGCACAGCATACGGCGCAGATCTTCGTCCTCAGCGCGGGACAGAATCGCTTGCCTGGCCTTTTGTTGCAACGTGGGCATTGCGGCATAGGGAATAGGGTACAGGGTACACGTGACAGGGTACAGGGAAACAGGTGACGTGACGGGGACAGGGGGCAGGGGACAGGGGGTGGGGGAAGATAGGGACCCGACCTATACCTGTAACCTGTTCCCTATAACCTAATCTTGTTCCCTATAACATAACCTTGTAGATCGCGGAGAGTGTGTGATTCGCGGCGCTGATCCTCACACTCACGGGGATGCGCAGCCGCGCTTCCTTGAAATAACACAGAGTCTCTTTCGCGGATTCGCAGTAGTACAATACGAGGTTCACAGCTATGACTGCGTCGCCCTCAGCTACTTTTATTGGAATAGTAACTGGAAAACGCGGACCGTGAATGGGCTCGGAGCTGAGACTCACGATCTCTCCCGGCGATGCGATAAAGCTCACGGCGGATGGCGCCCCGTCGTTCAACTTGTATCCCGCGGGAAGTACGATTTCGAGTATAAGCGACGCATCGCCCGGCTCGATCGACTGCCCTGGAAGCTCGATTATTTCGCCTGCATACTGTTTCGACTTGCGCGGCTGCAGCCTCTCGAGTCCCTTCAATTGAAGCGTCTCGACGCGGCCTGTCTTCAAATCCGCGACCCGAATCAGATGATTGTTCGTGTCAGCGATATAAAGCTTTCCAAGCGCAACGCTCACGCCACCCGGTTCATCAAGCGTCGCGCGATCCCCGTCGCGCATGCCGTTCTCGCCAGTTCCGACAAACGTCCGGGATGTGCGGTCCTTTGGCGAAACGCGTTTGATCTTGTTGTTGTAGGTGTCGGCGACATACAAAACGCCGTCGTGATAAACGACTCCCAGCGGGTGCTGCAATCGCACTTGTGAACCCTTGCCGTCGCGATCGCCGTATTCGAACAGGTCTTCGCCTACGATAGTCTCGACTCGCCCGTTCGGATCAAGATCAGCCGAGCGTATCGAACTGACCTCGCTGTCGGCGAAGTAAAGCTTCTTACCGTTGCTCGTAATGCCCGAGGGCTGCGCGAGCGACGCTTCGGCAAGCAAGCCGTCGACGCGAGCTTCGCGGCCGCTTCCGGCGAAAGGCGCGATGCCGCCGGTCTTCGGATTCATTTGCCATAGTTGATGCGGACCAGCCATCGCAATGTAAAGAATTCCGTTTTGCACTGTGAGGTCCCACGGCGAATTGAGCGCGACTTGTTTGCCCTGCCCTCCGAACGTGACTAGCTTGCGCGACTGCTCGCCCGTTCCCGCGATGGTCCTCACTGTTCGCTTCACAAGATCCACCGCGCGAATGGCGTGATTCTCGGTGTCGGCCACGTAAAGCGTATTCCCATCCAGAGCCATGCCTTGCGGATGATTGAATGCAGCCTCATCAAACCCGCCGTCGGTTAAACCTATCTCGCCGCTCCCTATCACTTCCTTGACCGTTGAATCTTCGAGCCCGGCGACAACGATTCGATTGTGATTCGAATCGGCGATGAACAACTGCTTAGACTTTTCGTCCGCGAGCACCTTTCCCGGAAACGCGAGCAGCGAGGCCGGTGTGCGTTGGCGCTCGAGCTTCAAGTTCAGAGGGCGGCGGTCGATCATCTTCTTCGCGTCGAAAGTCCCGATCACCTTTGCGATGATGCCGTCCATCTGTTCGTAGACACCTTCGCCGCTCATGTAGGCGACGACCTTGCCCGCGGGATCGATGAGAAAAATCGCCGGCCAGCTTCTTGCCGTGTACTCTTGCCAGATTTGCATCTCGTGATCGTTTACGACCGGGTGCTCGATCTCGTAGCGAAGGATCGCCTGTCGAATGTTGTCGGTGCCTCGCTCGGCGGTGAACTTCGCCGAATGCACGCCAATGACAACAAGCTCGTTCGGATATTTATGCTCCAGTTTCTTGAGGTCAGGGATTATGTGCATGCAGTTGATGCAGCAATAAGTCCAGAAATCGAGAAGCACGACCTTGCCTCTCAACTGGCGAATGGAAAGCGGGCGATCGGTGTTGAGCCATTCCAATCCTTCGGGGAACTCGGGAGCGTTAACCTTTCCTTCGTACTCGGGCATCTTTGATTTTCCTTCCTGCGCGGCGGCGTATGAATGTTGAAATGAAAGACTCGCCCAGATGAGGCTGGTTGCGAGCATCGGCAATAGCGACCGCATCAATGCGTTTTTCATTGCTTGCGGTCTTGGGGGAAGCGCTTGCGGGCCATACCTGTTGAGCATTGGCAACGCAACCGCGGATATTGCAAGCAGCGTTCAGTATATCAGACTGAACGCACGGGCAAATTTGGCGCGCGGCAACGACGTCCATCTCCGCAGGGTGTACAGCGTACACCCGCCGTGTTATGTTCTTGTGCCGGGCTTAGGAGCGAAGTATGTCTAACAATACGGAGAGGAAAAGGCAGTCGACGACGCCGAAAGGCTCGCGCTTTAGCATTCGCGCGTCGGCGGTGCAAAAGAAAGTCATCGCACAAGCCGCGCGCATTAAGGAAGTAACAATGAGCGAGTTTGTGCTGGAACAGTCCCTTACCGCAGCTCAGCAGGTGATCGCTGATCAGGCGCAGTTCACGTTACCCAGAAAGCAGTGGAAGGAGTTCTGTGCCGCCCTCGACGCACCGCCAAAATCCATACCTGCGCTACGCCGGCTGCTGACCAAGCCAGGACTCTTCGATGCCAGACGCTGAAGCGCTGAACCCGCCGATAGTTCTAACGAAGGCTCATGATCGGAACCTTTTTGACTGCGGTGTTCCAGCGCTGAACGAATACCTTAAACAACACGCGCTACAGAATCAGAAGAAGCACGCAGCCCGGACTTATGTGGCCACGAGAGGCAGGCGCGTGATCGGTTATTACTCGCTTGCATATGGTTCGGTCAGCGTTGACGAAGCGCCCGAAAGTGTAAAGGCAGGCTTGCCGAAATATCCAATTCCCGTGATTCTACTCGCGCGACTCGCGGTTGATCTAACGGAACGAGGTCAGGGACTAGGCGCCGCGCTTCTAAGAGATGCGCTTCTTCGAACACTTCGGGCGGCCGAGATTGCTGGATTGCGAGCAATGATTGTTCACGCTAAGGACGATACGGCAAAGCTCTTCTACGAAAAGTACGGATTCGAGCCCTCGCCGATCGATGCTCATCACTTGTTCTTGAAAATATCGCAGATTCTGACCAGCCTTGAGTGACGCGACTCAAACACCTCGCTCAGTGCAAGGGTTAGTTACATTATCCTTCCAGCTTCCTCAGGAAATCACGAACCCCGGGCGCGAGGTTCGAAGCGATGCGCACGTTATCTTCCTTCGGCAGATTCGACACTACGAACGCCAGATAATCCCTAGTCTCGAAGCCGGTCACTTCGTAGTTCTGAATCCGGCTGTCGTAAAGCGAAACACCTGAGGCTTTCATTGCAGTCGCGACGGCTTCCGCCGGAAAGCTCTCACCGTTCTTCTTTGTAATCGCAAGCGAGATGAGCGTCTCCTGATTTCTCAAGATCAGGTGAATGAACGGGCGGCCGGCAAACTGGCAACGGTGCCCTACGACTACTTCATATTCGCCGGGCGCTTTTTGCTCGACCAGATCCACCAGGCCCGCGAATTCAGGGCCTATCTTTTGAGACATTTCTTCGCGGGTGAATCGGCGGCTCGCAAGGTTGTGATCGATCGCGCAGAACGAGTGGTCGTTCAAACCGATCGTCAGGAGTTCCGCGGTCTGGGCGGTTGCCGCGCGCTCATTTCTCGGCTGCGCGCCTCTGGAACCTGTGAAGCGTACAACGCCAATCGCGCCGGCCATCAGCACACCCGCCGCGGCTGCGGCTAACACCCACTGACCCCAACGAACTGGCGCTGCTGATTTGCGAATGTCCTTTTGTATTCTGTAGCGAAGACCCGCGGGAGCTTCGTCGCGCATTGCGGCTTGACGCAGGACTTGCTTGACGCGCGAGCGGCTGGCGAGCGCATCCGAACAAGCCTGACACCCGTCGAGGTGCTTCAAGACCTCGTGGTTTGTTTCGACCATCAACTCGTTGCTCAGATAAGAGTCCAGATAGGATCTGATCTTCTTGCAGTGATTATGTTCAAAGCCTATGACCTTCATGCGCCCGTCCTCTTCTCTCTGGTATCGATTCCGTAATCAGCGGCCAACCCCCCGAGTTCATTTCTCAGCAGCGCCCGTCCTCGACTCAGCCGCGACATCACGGTTCCGACCGGCACGCCCAACGTCGCCGCCACTTCCTTGTACGAGAATTCCTGCACATCGGCCAGCACAACCACTTCGCGATACTGCGTGGGGATCTTCTCGAACGCGGCGAGGACATCCTCATCGCTGAGGTGCTCGGGGACCGGCGGCTCGTAAGCCAGCGTCTCCATCAATATTTCGTCGCTCTCTTTCGCTGACCTCAGGCTGTACCACTTGCGGCGATGATGCTGGATGACGTGAAAGAGTATTTTGAACAGCCAGGCCCGGCAATTGGTGCCCGGCTCGAAGCGATGAAACGACTTCCAGGCTTGCAGGTACGCTTCCTGCACGAGGTCCTCGGCTTCGCTTCGATCGCCAATGACTCGCGTCGCCGTCCGAAACAGATCATTAAGATGAGGCATCGCCGCAGCCTCGAAGTCTCCCGTTTCGTGCTTGTGTCCAAACATCCCAGCAGCCCTCTCTCTAGATTGCCGATTTCCGATTGCGGATTTGCGATTGTTGATGCCGCCTATCCATTGTATCCGCTACTTCAGGAATATTATTCCCGAAAACAGAGAATTTTTTTGCCGCCGCTCATCTCCGCAATCCAAATCGGCAATCGCAAATCGGCAATCGGCAATCTTTAGCTTTGCTTCTGAACCAGCGGCGCCGTTCCGAAATTGACGCTGAACCGCTTGCACCAGATAGTCACCGCTCTGTATTTGCTCAGATCCACATCGCCAGGCAGTTCATAATTCTGATCGCCGATGTTGCCTTTGAGGGCGCCTATCTCAACGAAGCCGGCCTCGGTCACCGTCGCGTTGTCCTTTGCGTCATCGGCCGCCACCAGATACACCCGCACATCGGGTCCGTTGGAGGTTTCAAAATCGGTGAACCGAAGCGTGCGTGTGCCGTCAGCTAAACGGTAGACCGAAGCGATGCCCGAGCTCTTGTGTGCACCGTCGTGAAAACGGCCTTCATAGAGCACCTCCGCCGGGGCCGACGCTACAGCGGCAGCGGCCGACGGGAATTGTTCGTTGACACGCGCGTTGATAAACAGGCGTTCGGGTCGAAACAAGTACCAGCCGATTGTTAGCAGCATCAATCCGGCGATGATCAATAGTGTTCGTGGTTTCATTTGAATTCTCCTTTCACTGAGTAAATGCCGGGGTGACCGACAAACATTCCCTGGGTACTCGAGCACGCTGCAGCCAGCATGCAAGCGCGGCCCTCTTGGCCGCCCTTCTCGAAACCGAACGTGAAAACAAAGAGGGGCGGCCACCGAGGGCCGCCCTTACAAAGCAACAGAATGTGTAGCGCAAAAGATCCTGGTTAGTTCAACGCAAGCCCCGTCGTCCACTGACCGGACTTCAATGAGAGTGGCGACTGCTCGGCCGGCAACTCTTTGGGAAGCCGGTCCGCGCCAATCGCGAAGACCGCGATTTGCCTCGCGAGCGGACCGATCGCGTATAAATATTTTCCGTCGGGCGACACTTCGATGTCTTTGGTGTCGTTGCCCATCACCTTGCGGCGCGGAGCACTGCCGAGCAGAGTCAAAGTTCCGTCTGGCTTCACCGCATAAGCACTGATGCTGTTGCTAACGAAGTTCGCCGTATAAAGAGTGTCACCATCGGGCGAGAGTGCGGTCCAACAAGCCGCGCCCTGGTTGTTCGCGTACGGCCTGCCCTTCAGCTTTATCACTCCGCTCATTGCATCCACGCCGAAGACAGTCACCGCGCTGCCACGAAAGTTCGAGACCAGAAGGTGCCGGCCATCCATCGTCCACGAAAAACCAACCGTTCCGCTGACTCCGCGCGAGATGAACGGCGAACCCGCCGCTTCTTTCAACACACCGCTCGGCTGCACGACGTAAGAATGGATCCTGCCGTCAACCTGGAAGCCTTCGGTTACCGCTAGTACCCCGCCTTTCGGGCTGAACTCGACCTGGGCCGGCCCTAATCCGCGAGTGAATTCAATAGTCGATCCCGGGATCGCCATCAACTTGCCGTCATCGCTTATGCGAAACCCGGTGATGTTCGGCTTGCGATTGGGATTCACAAAGTCGACTGCCTGATTTGCAACGTAAACGAGATCGCCATGAACACTCACGCTCAGTGGCGTCACTCCACCCGAGGCGAACGGAGACCCGCCGACTGGTTCGAGCTTGCCGCTGGCGGTGATGTTGAACACGGCGATCGTATTGCTGCCGGGATTCGTTGCGATCAGATGTTTGCCGTGGATGCGAATCGCGCCCTGCGCATCGAAGTCACCGCCCGATGGAACGACCAGTCCCTTGCCACCCGCGGCGAACGGCGAGCCCTCGACTTCGGTCAGGGTCCCGTCGGAATTGCGGCCGAGGACGACGACTCCGTTGTTCTGGCCGTCGTTGTTCATCGTGTAGACGTAACCAGTATGTCCATTAGCAAACACCGGCGCGCTCGGCGTGCGGGCTGCGTGAGTTGATACGCCGGCGGTTGCGGATATTATCATCACCGCGACGACTAGTCTGAGCCAATAGCTTTTCATGATCTCTTCTCCTTTTGAGTTCGAAACATTACTTTCAAATCAAAGCCTCTGCCTGAATAAAGCCTTAAGGCATATGTTGCGGCCGGCGCGTTCCTGACCCGCGCATCAGCTTCACCTGTTTAATACCGCCACCCCGCGAAAGTATTCCGCGGCCTGCAAAGTCGCCTGCGAGATGCTAATATCTGAACTCATTACCAGTGGTTTGCTGACAGCTTGAAGTCCCCAGTGGCGCAGACTTCGGCCGCAGTTAGTCAAAATACTCACGGAGCGTTGATGAAGATTGCAGTAGTGCGAGAGGCGCCGAGCGGTGAAACTCGGGCGGCGCTCATGCCTGATTCTGTGCGTGCGCTCGCAGCCGCAAGCGCCACGATTCTTATCGAGAGCGGCGTTGGAGAAGGCGCCGGCGCCCAAGACTCCGATTACGCGGCGGCGGGGGCGAAGATTACTAACGACCGCTCCGAATTGCTCAGCCAGTCAGACGTGCTGTTATGCGTGAACCGTCCCTCGGGTGGCGATATCGATCGACTTCGCACGGGCTCGGTGGTGATCGGATTCCTCCGGCCGCTCGATGAGCCCGCTAACCTCATTCAAATGCTCGAGCGCAAACTGACCGCGTTTGCTATGGAGTTGATCCCTCGATCGACTCGCGCGCAAACGATGGATGCGCTTTCGTCGATGGCGACTATCGTCGGTTACAAAGCTGTGCTGCTTGCGGCCGAGCGTTTGCCGCGAATGTTTCCCTTGTTGATGACTGCCGCCGGAACCATTGCTCCCGCGAAGGTGCTGGTGCTGGGCGCGGGCGTCGCGGGTCTTCAGGCAATCGCAACCGCCAGGCGATTGGGTGGGGTGGTCGAGGCGTACGATGTTCGCGCGGCGGCAGGCGAACACGTTCGATCTCTCGGGGCAAAATTCCTGCAGGTCGATCTCGGTGGCATCAAAACCGAGGACGCCGGCGGATACGCGATTGAGTTGAGCGAGGAAGCTCTCAAACGCGGCCGAGACATGATCACCACGCACGCTCGGACCTCGGACGTGATCATCACTTCAGCGCAAGTTCCCGGACGCCGAGCTCCGTTGTTGCTGACCGAAGAAGCAGTCGCCGGAATGAAACCAGGTTCGATAATCGTGGATCTCGCAGGCGCGACCGGAGGAAATTGTGCCGCGAGCTCACCCGGAGAAACCGTCGATCGAAACGGAGTAGTAGTGATGTCTCCGCTGAATCTGGCTGCGACGGTGGCGGTGCATGCGAGCCAGCTTTACTCGCGCAACATCACGGCATTCTTGAAGCTGCTGATGGATGATAAGGCTGAATTGAAGATCGATTTGCGCGACGATGTGGTTGGGCCCGCGTGCGTATTGCATCAAGGCGACGTTGTTAATGAGAGAATAGCAGCCGCTCTCGAGGCTCCTGTGCAATAACGACAGTTTCAGTTTCAGCGTGATGATATGCCGAGAAGGAATCGATACTACGAACGACTTGATCAATTGTCTGGGGCTAATGTGCCTAACTTGGTCGAGATCGGATACCAGCCTAAAGACGAAGAGTTCGTCATTCGAGATCACAAGGGCGTGAAGTCAACTGGAAAGATCGAAAAGATTGGACGACGTTTCTTTGAGGAAGTTATCGAACTTCACTGCTCTATCTAATGTTGACGTGTCATAGGCGTTAGGAGGAATCAACGTGAGCACAGAAGTAATCATCGCGGGATTATACGTTTTCGCGCTCGCGGCGTTTCTCGGCTATCAGGTGATCTCGCGAGTGCCGCCGCTGCTTCACACGCCGTTGATGTCCGCGACCAACGCCATCTCCGGCATATCTCTCGTCGGCTCGATCGTCACCGCCGGAGCTCACTACAACACAGTAAGCACGTGGCTTGGTTTTATCGCGGTGACCGCGTCGACCATCAACGTGGTCGGCGGATTCATGATCACCGATCGAATGTTGAGGATGTTTAAGCGGCAACCTGCATTGAAGAAAAACTCCGCCCAAGAGCAAGAGCGAACCTGATGGGTCTTTGGATCGAACTCACATACCTGGCCGCGTCGGTTCTTTTCATTCTCGGCCTCAAAGGACTCAGTCATCCCGAAACCGCCCGGCGCGGAATGATCCTCGCTGAAGTTGGGATGTTGCTGGCGATCGTCGGCACGCTTCTTCACCGGGAAATCATAAGCTATGAGTGGATCATCGCCGGGCTGATCATCGGCTCGCTGATCGGCGGCGCTATTTCGATCTGGGTGCCGATGACCGCGATGCCTCAGCGGACCGCGCTCTCGCACGCGTTCGGCGCGCTGGCCGCGTCGCTCGTCGGCGTATCCGAATACTACCGCCACGGCACAGGCGAGCTTGGAACTTTCAAGATGACCGCGCTGAGCCTCGAGGTGCTGCTCGGCGGGATCACGGTCACCGGGAGCTTGATGGCGTTCGTCAAGCTGCAGGATTGGATTCGCGGCACGCCGATCACTTATCGAGGGCAAAACGTCTTCAACATGTCACTGTTCATCGTGACCGTTGGAATGTTCGGTTATCTGATCTACGACCCTTCGGTGCACGTGTTGTTCTACGTGATGGCCGGCCTTGCGTTTGTGTTTGGCGTCTTGCTCGTTTTGCCAATTGGCGCCGCCGATATGCCGGTCGTGATGTCGCTCATGAATTCGTACGCGGGACTGGCGGCCGCCGCGACCGGATTTGCGATCTCGAATAATGTATTGATCATCGCCGGTACGCTCGATGGCTTCTCGGGATTCATTCTGTCGATCCTGATGTGCCGCGCGATGAATCGTTCGATCACCAACGTGCTGTTTGGCGCGTTTGGCGCCGAAGTAGAAGCCTCGAGCGCCGGGGCGTTCGGTGTGATGCGCGAAGTAAAAGCCGAAGACATTGCTGTTCAACTCGCATATGCTGGTCAGGTGACGTTTGTGCCCGGTTACGGAATGGCGACGGCCCAGGCTCAACACGCGGTGCGCGAGCTTGCGAATGTTCTCGAAGCAAGGGGAGTCACCGTCAAATATGCGATTCACCCGGTAGCGGGTCGAATGCCTGGTCACATGAACGTGTTGCTCGCCGAAGCGAACGTGCCTTATTCATCGCTGTATGATCTCGAGCAAATTAATCCGGAGTTTTCTTCAACCGACGTTGCTGTCGTTATCGGCGCGAACGACGTCGTGAACCCGGACGCGCGCGACAATCCAAAGAGCGCGATCGCGGGAATGCCAATTCTTGATGTCGACAAGGCGCGCTCGGTGGTAGTCCTCAAGCGAGGCAAGGGGAAAGGCTTTGCTGGTATTGAGAACCCGCTCTTCTTCAAATCGAATACCGGCATGCTGTACGGTGACGCGAAAGCATCGCTGATAAAACTCACCGAAGCCGTTCAGCACGCATAACCGAATCATCTGCCGCGCATGCCGTTGTGACAGCCGTCACAGCGCCACGTGACCGCCGTCATAGTCCTTAGACCGTTGAATCCCTTACAGTGCCATACATCGAGCAATCCTTTGCTCTTATTAATCGAGCCTGAGGGCGGCCACCGGGGCCGCCCCTCCTCTCTCGGGAGACGGCGATTGACATGAGAGGTGTTGATGGGGAACCGAATACTTGAAAAGTCTACGATCGCGGACGGCATTTGCAGGTTCATTATCGAAGCTCCAAAGATCGCGAAGAAGCGCAAGGCCGGAAACTTCGCCGTCGTGCGCGCAAACGAATTCGCTGAGCGAATACCGCTCACCATTGTCGATTCGGATCTTGAGCGCGGCAGCATTACCCTGATCATTCAAGGCGTTGGTAAGAGCACTCGTTTATTGAACTCGCTCAACCCGGGCGACGAACTCGCCGATGTCATCGGACCGCTCGGCCACCCAACGCCTATCGACGAAATGGGAACCGTCGTCTGCGTCGGAGGCGGAGTCGGCACCGCCGAAGTTCTGCCGATCGCGCGCGCCGCAAAGGCCGCGGGTAATGAAGTCATCTCGATCATCGGCGCTCGCACGAAAAACCTATTGATCCTCGAAGACGAGATGAGAGAAACAAGCGACGAGCTTTACGCCGTCACCGATGATGGCAGCTACGAGCGACAAGGATTGGTTATCGATCCGCTCAGCGATTTGATCTTCGAAGGACGCGACTTCGATGTGATTTATGCGATCGGACCGATGCCGATGATGCGCGCGGTCGCGGACCTCACCGAGCCTTACAACATCAAAACCCTTGTGAGCCTGAATCCCGTGATGATCGACGGAACCGGCATGTGCGGCGGGTGCCGCGTAGTCGTCGGCGGCGAAACTCGATTCGCGTGCGTGGATGGGCCCGAGTTCGACGCGCATCAGGTCGACTTCGATACCTTGATTATGCGCAACCGGGCTTACGTCGAGCACGAGCGAATATCGCTCGAACGCTTCGAGAACGAACAAACCGCGCGATTCGAGGGATTGGTTTGAATGCTTTCTGCGCTCCTCTGCCCTGGGAGCGCAGGCATCCCATCCTTGCCTGCTCTTCTTGAGCAGTGCCGGGCAGGCGAGGGTCCTGCGCTCGCAGGCCAGAGGACGCAGAGAACGGAGGGTTACAATTTGGCGGCCGAGCAAACAAGAATCAAACGAACACCGAAGGCCCCTCGCCAGGCGATGCCCTGTCAGGAATCCGAAATCCGCCGCCGGAACTTTCGTGAAGTGGCAATCGGCTTCACCGAAGATCAGGCTATGCTCGAAGCGCAGCGCTGCATAAGCTGCAAGAACCCGACCTGCATCGCGGGCTGCCCGGTCGAGATCAACATTCCTCATTTCATCCTGTCGATTCTTAAACGCGATTTCGTCGGCGCCGCCAACATCATCCGCGACAAGAACAGCCTGCCCGCGATTTGCGGCCGAGTCTGCCAACAGGAGGATCAGTGCGAAGCTCGCTGCGTCAACGCGATCAAGGGCACGCCTGTGGGAATCGGCCGTCTCGAACGTTTCGTCGCCGATTATCAAATCGATCGCGGCGAGTTCGCGACTCCATTCATCGCTCCTTCGACAGGCAAACGAGTGGCGCTCGTGGGCTCGGGTCCAGCCGCGCTCACCGCTGCCGGTGACCTCGCGCGAATGGGCCACAAGGTCACGGTGTTCGAAGCGCTTCACAAACTCGGCGGTGTTCTTTCTTATGGCATCCCGGAATTTCGCTTGCCCAAGAGCATCGTCGACGTTGAGATTCGCCAACTCGAAAACATCGGCGTGGAATTCGCTACGAGTTGTGTGATCGGCAAGACCGACACCGTTGACGAGTTATTTGACGAAGAAGGCTACGACGCGGTGTTTCTCGGGACGGGCGCGGGACTGCCTTACTTCCTGAACATCCCTGGCGAGAACCTCGCGGGTATTTATTCGGCTAATGAGTTTCTGACTCGCGTGAATCTGATGAAGGGCTACAAATTCCCCGAGTACGACACGCCGGTGCGAGTCGGCAAGCGCGTAGCGGTGCTCGGCGCAGGCAACACCGCGATGGACGCCGCGCGAGTCGCGATGAGACTCGGTCCGGACAAAGTTTACATGGTGTATCGGCGTTCTCGCGCTGAGGTTCCGGCTCGAGCCGAAGAAGTCGAGCACGCGATGGAAGAAGGCATCGAGTTCAAATTCCTGACAGCGCCGACTCAATTCTTCGGCGACACACGCGGCTGGGTGACGGGCATGGAAGTGATTGACATGGAACTTGGCGAGCCCGATGAGAGCGGCCGCCGACGCCCGGTTCTCGTGAAAGGCAGCGAGCACAGCTTCGACGTGGACACTGTGATCGTCGCCGTCGGCCAAGGTCCCAATCCTCTCGTTCAATCAACAACACCGGGATTGAATACTACAAAGCGGGGGAACATCATCACCGATGAAACTGGCCTGACAAGCCGCCCCGGTTTGTACGCTGGTGGAGATGTAGTTCGCGGCGGGTCTACGGTGATTCTTGCGATGGGTGATGGGAAGAGAGCGGCCCGATCAATTCACGAGTACCTGATGACTAATAGTCCGCGAGCATGACGCGTATCGATTGCGTTGTCTTGCCATGTAAACCATTTCACGAGGATGCGTTTTTTGTGCTCCTGCACAAACAACCGCTCGACCAAAAGTCGTTCAATTTAAGCCGCCGCCTTGAGAACCGTCCGCTGAATGCGCATAATACGTCGGTGGCAATCTGCCACACGAGAGGAGGTTCGTAGAGATGTCGACAGTTAGCTCGAAGAAACCGCAGACCAACGAGAAGGACAGAATGCACTTCCGCCTGGATCCCAAGATCAAGGCACGGGTTGCTCGCGCCGCGGCTATCACTGGCCAGGGGCTGACCGACTTTGCCGTCTCGACTCTCAGTGAGAAGGCCGATCAAATCCTCGCACGGCACGATACAATCTTGCTCACCAGCGATGAATACAGTTTCTTTCTGAAGGCCCTTGATGATGAACGCACGCCTTCCAGGCGCTCACGCGCCGCCGCCAAGCGCTACCAGCGTGGCCGTCGCACGGGTGTGAGATATCACGTTGATAATTGAACCGATTTCCCGGCTGCATAACCGCAAGCTATTCGATTGTGGCGATGACGCGGTCAATCGGTTTCTCAGCGAGCAAGCTCTGCAAGACCACGAGAAGGACATGAGTCGAACGATGGTGCTGATCGGCGATGCCGCCAACCAGTCTCGGATTGTCGGCTATCACACGCTCGCGATGAATCAGGTGCGTCAAGAAGACCTCCCTACAGATAGACCCAAGATCAAGCGAAGCATCCCAGTCGTGCTGCTAGGACAGCTCGGAGTCGACAAATCTTTTCAAGGACGTCGTTTTGGTGAGTTGTTATTGATGGACGCTCAAGCCAGGGTCGATGAGATTTCGCGGCGCACAGGCGTTCGGGCGATGATGCTCGATGCCAGGAACGAACGGCTCGCAAAATGGTATGAGCAGCATGACTTCGTTCGTTTTCCTGGGCAGCTTCGGATGTTTAAGAGCATCGCGGCGATACGAAAGCTCAACATGCGAGCAAGACCCTAGAAACTTGCAGCCGATTCGCGCCCAAGCAATCAGACAGTCCCTGCAAGCGCAGGACGCCTATTTCAAAGGAATGGCGGGCATCCGTTTCAGTGTGCGAGTCGTCGGGTCCACCAAGATGCCGACCGATTCCAACGCAGTAACTCCCAATAGCGGTGCTGCGTTATCGGGGCCGAAGATCACCCGGCCCGATGTGAGCTCACCCATGAACTCGATCTCAACCAAACCGAAATCGTATTCCACTGTCCGGCCGTCCGCCAATTCGTAAGCCATTCGGCCGCGCGCTTTGATTCCAGCCTTTTTCAATTCCTTCGCTGGCGCGAGACTATCGGTCGCTCCCGTGTCCACCAAAAACTCGGCGGCGTATTTCTTTCGCGACTTTTCGCTTGCTCGCAAAGTCGTTGTCACATGAATCAAGCCCATGACTTTCTCTCTCGGCCAAAGATATCAGCACAATACTCCACCCGCAAGACAGTCGCCGCGAAGGGGTGCGCGGCAGGTTTTCGCCCATACCCACCTCGTGAGAGGTGGGTCGGTGATGCTGCAGCCTACAACAAATCAGATGTGCGTTAACGTCTCGCGTTCTTGCACATACCCACTTCGTGAGAAGTGGGTATGTTTGATGTTGTAGCCTGTATTGTGCGCATTGGACTGTCTCGGGCCAGATAGTAGGCTACAACATCACGTACCCACTTCTCACGAAGTGGGTATGGAGCGCCAGACGCGCTTCGTTGTAGGCCGGAACATCAGGACCCACCTCTCACGAGGGTGGGTATGCGCGAAAATCTGACGCGCACCCGCCGAGAAGCGCGTCACTCCTTCCAGAATCAAGACCCCGCATGCTCCATTGCTCCGTGTGATCTCCCAGATTCGAGAACCTAGCTTGATGAACTCCCAACCTGACCGTATCGTAAGGCTTCGCGGAGGCGAAAAATATGTACTGTTCATCGTGTGGCGCGGCGGTAACTCCGGGGCTGAGCTATTGCAATCGGTGCGGGACTGCGTTGACCGCTAAAGAAAGGAGCTCGACTAAGTTGGATATGCCCCTCGAGTCTCTGGTGTGGGCCATCGTCGTTGTCGCCATTGTCGGCGTCGGAGCGAATATCGGTCTGATGGCTTTGATGAAGGAATCGCTTCACTTCGCGGACGGCCAGATACTTGGTATCGCGCTTGTTTGCCTGATGCCTTTTCTGATCGCCGAGGCTGTCTTCATCTGGTTGTTATTGCGTTCGCAACTCGCATCGAACCGGGGCGAAGTGATGCTTCGAACTGGAGCGGCCACCAATGAACTCGATAATCCGCAGCCACTCGCGCTTCAGGAGCAGTCACCCAGCGTCACCGAGCACACAACACATACGCTTGAGCCCGCGCGCCGCGAGTTCATTCCTCGTTCATAACTGACTGCGCAGCTCTCTACTCATTGACTCTGCCGAAAAAGAATCATGACGAAGCCGATTCCTGGCGAGGCTCGACTCAATACTTTTCAGCGAATCCTTCGAGGCTCGACTGCCTATTTTGCCATCGTCTTCGGAGCGGGGTTCCTACTCGGGCCAATTCGAATCCTGTGGGCTGTTCCGCGATTCAGCGAGCGAAATGCCGAATTGATGGAGATGCCGATCATGCTGCTCGTGATCGTCTTCAGCGCTCTGGTTGTGAAGCGGCTGTGCGACGGGCGACCAGGAATTGCGCTGATGATCGGAGCAGTTGCGTTAGCGCTGCTAGTCACCGCGGAATTGTCGGCCGTCCTTCGGCTGCGTGGCTTGACCTTCAGTGAATATTTGGCCAGTCGCGACGCCGTATCGGGCGCGGCTTATCTGGGGATGCTGGTTATGTTCGCGCTGATGCCGTGGTTCGTCGCGCGCCGGTGATCACTTGTGCTCGCTCCAGTTTTCGCCACCACTTCACATGTGTGAAGCCAATTGGCAATGCGGAAAAAAAATAAAGAGCGGGAATTAACGGCTAACTCGCCTAACGTTTGTTTTGCCTGCCCGTCGAACCGGCGGCGCTGACCGTCAATTCACTCTTGAGCGTTTGTTGAGCGCCGGTGATGCCTGCCGCATGCGCGAGATCGAGAAAGTAAAGGAATGCCGTATCTCTCAATAGCTGTTTGTCGCTCTTTACCGTTTCAACCGTCATGTCGCATCCGCACTTCCTGATCATCTCTTTCACCGCGCTGTCGGATACGCGAGCGTCATCATTCCAAATAACGTTGAAGGCTTCTCGAATCTGAGAGTCTTCGGTCCCTGTTTTTACTTGTTGCGCCAACACGCTGATGCTTTTTTCATGGCCGGTCCGATAGCCCGGACCCGCGCCGCCGCTTAGATATACCACTGTGCCTACGACTCCGATCATCATCGCGACCTTTGGGTGCTGCGCGATCACGTGTACCAGAGTTGAGCAACTTCCAAATCCACCTGCAATCATTGTTTCATTCTCCTTGGGATTATTAGTCCTTGTGTAAAGTTCGCGACCATCCGCTCCACAGACTCACAAATGCCGCGACGCCATTCGCGTGAAGCCCTTTGCGATGCTCATCGGTATATCCGACGCCGATTTCGATCATTCCGAATCTGCGCGGCACGACTATCTTCACTCCACCGGTGGTCAGGACTTTGTTGTTCCAGTCATAACCTTTCGTGTCGAAGCCCGACTGCACCTTTACGAAGGGAACAGCTTGCCACTTGCCGGCATCGATAAGGTTCACGCCCTGCGTCACGCTGAAAAGCCCGATTACGTTTCTCTTCTCGGCGGGGGATATATTGCCGACTACTCCCCAGCTACTTCCGGGATAACCGTTGAAGTAGAGCACCGAGTGCTCGGCCAACTGAGGCGATTGCCAACCCGCCCAGTACGCGACCGAAGCTGTCGGCTGAGCGCTCAGGCTGTCACTCTTGAAGCGCTTTTCTCCGGTTAGTCCAACAGTAGCCTCAACGAGTCCGCGGCTGAAAGTGTGTCGTACCTTGATGCCCGCGTTCACGAGCGCCTTGTTGTTCCAATCTTTTCCTTTGGTATCGACGACAAAGTCGGTTGACACGTAAGGTGTTATCGAGTTTCGACCCGAACGCCATAACGTGAGGCCCTGGTCCCAGTGCGTTTGAGTCACGACGTCGTTTTGCTCAGCCGGGCTCATTTCAGTCGAGAGCCAGAAGCTTCCAACCATGCTCGTGACGGATTTCGGTTTTTCCTGCGCGAGGCTCGCCGCCGGAACCAGTAAGACGAGCAATGTAATTAGTGAAAGTCTCATTTGTTTTTCGACCTCTTAGTAACGTGCCGGCGTGAACCAGTCAGGCCTGGGCACTCGGAGAATAACAGCTTTGATAAACGTCCATCCGAAGACCAGCGATGTCGCGTATCGAAGCACCGCGAACGCGGGGAAATACAAGGCGATATCCTTCCGCCTCGTCTTGAATGCAAAGTACAGCGCAAAGATCGCCATCATTAGCTGGTCGGCGACGGCAATCGACAGTGCAGTTTTCGGAGCGAGCAGAATGATGATCGGCGAAGCGGCGAAGGCCGCGGAAAAGATCAGCCCCTCAAGCACCAGCAGCGCCACTTCAAAATCAAGACGCTTGAACCGAAACGGCAGCGAATGTTTGCGAAGCACCTGCCACAGACCGAAGTACCAGCGGTATGACTGACGGACATAGCCTCGAAGCGTGTTAGGGTCCTGCGTATAAACGATTGCTTTTGATTCGTAAACAATATCGCCGAGGCGCTGCCGGTGGATCTGGACCGTCATGTCCATGTCCTCGGTCAACATCGCGGGATCGCATTCAAGCCTCACAAGCACATCGGCCTTCCACGTCGATGCGCAGCCGGGCGCAACGAGCACTACCTTCATTTTGTTCTGGCCGTTTTTGTGAACGCTTTGTCCAAACAAATAATCGAAGGCTCGGCCGGCCGTAGCCCAGTTGCAGGGCAGGCTTTCAACTCTTCCACACACCAGCGCTGCTTTTGGATTAGCTTTGAATGACGCCACCAGAGACTTGAAGTAATCTCGATCCACTTGCGTGTCCGCATCGACTACCGAGATGTATTCATAGCGAGAGCAAAGATCAAATAGCTCAATGGCTTTTCTAATGCTTGGCGCTTTTCCGATACTTGCGTTGTTGCTCAATACGCGGACGCCAAGTTGCCGGGCAGAGCCGGCCGTTTCATCCGAGGAGCCGTCGTCGATAACGTAGATGTCCTGGGGAGCGCACCCGGCCTTCAACACGCTGACGATGCTCTTGGCCAGCACTCGCCCTTCGTTTTTCGCGGGGATGACAACACAGAGGCTATTCAGATGATCGAGTGCGGCCCGATTAATTGATTCCAATTCAGGCTGATCGGAGTCAGCCGAGGGGTTAACAGGCCCCACAAAATATTTGCCGCCACCGATCTGTTGGTTCGTTAGCTCCACCGTTTGGGTAGATATCCAACAGCCACTTCTTTCCAGAAGTATCTACGGTCACAGGAGGCTATTTCACTTGTGTGCCTTTAGTTGGAGTATGCTGTGAGGCCCACAATCCTGGGAAATCAACAAGGAGAAGGTCGTGAGCGAGTTCTCACGTCTTGGCGCTTTTTTGCAGGTACTGCGAGCCGCGGTCACTTACTGGGCCGTAGTCTTCGGAACGGGATTCGTGTTGGGGACGATTCGTGCGCTGCTGGTGGTTCCCCGCCTGGGTGAGCGCGCCGCTGAGTTGATTGAGTCACCGCTCATGCTCATGGCAACGATTCTAACGGCACGGTGGATAATCCGGCGGTTCCCCGCGGGCTCGGCTCCCCTGAACGCGCTGATCATCGGTTTCGTAGGGCTAGGTCTTTTGGTTGTCGCTGAACTCGGACTCGTAATGCTTCGAGGCGTTGCGTTCTCGGAGTACATTGCAATGCGCGACCCGGTGTCCGGCGCGGTTTATCTTGCCATGCTGGTTGCCGCGTTCGCGATCATGCCGCGGCTGTTTGTCCAACGCTGACTATTTCTGCGCGCTGGTGCTTTCGCTCGCGAGCACGTCGTGAAACGCGTTGATCAACACTCGCTTTGGCTTTTGCGGCAACATCACGCTGAATTCCGGAGTGGTCGAGTTCCCAACGACGGTCGCCTCGCCAAGACGCGTGATCTTGCCGTCGAAATCCAGGTAAACCGGCACCAGCATCTTGAAGCGATCCGATACGCCGCTCTGGGTGACTGACAACTTGAGCAGGATCTTTCCGCCGGCATCGGGAGTCAGCGAATACTCCATCTTATATCGCGGAAGCTCTGTGCCGTAGACCCACTCGTTAAAAAACCAATCCATACGCTTATTCCCGTCCATATCCATAGCCGGCGTCATGTGTTTTTCAACGACGCGCTTGAAGCTCTCAGTCGAAGCGTTTTGATTGAAGTGAGTCTTCACGAAGTCGTGCATCATCTCGATGAACGCTTGATCGCCGGTCTTTCGATCGTACATCATCGCGCGAAGCATATGCAGAATGTATCCACCCTTCGGATACACCAACTGCCTGTAAGCACTCTGAGTCTTAAAGGTGATCAAGCGTAGCCCCATCCAGATCGGCCCCGCGTCATTCGCGCGATTCCCAAATTGGTTTTTCTCGGTTATGAACTCGCGGTGGCGGTCCCAATACTTAAGATACTTGTCCGGGTTTTTTTCGGTGAGCTGAAGAAAAAGTCCCGCTGAGAAGTCGGCGAATCCTTCCGACAGCCACTGGTCGTGGTATGACGACCAGCCGACAATGTGTCCCCACCATTGATGCGCGACCTCGTGCGGTGTGACTTCCTCAACGAACTCCGTCAGCCCGGTCGAGATCCTGCCCAACAGCATCCAACGCTGCGTCGAATCCAGATAAGCGCTCAGCGGCAGGTAAACCAGCGTCGGCCACGACTGGCCAGAGCTGAATTGAGGCTGCTGAGTGATTGCGATTCGTCCGTAGGGAGCCTCACCGAAATAGTTTGTGAAGATTCGCATCGCGTTTTGCGCGTCCACCATCGCCCTTTCACTAAGACTCGAAGGCGACATCGCGATCTGGTCGCGCGCACCGCGCAGATACTCAGGGACCTCGGCCGTTGCGTAGCCTTCTATCTGATACTTAGTTGGCTCGTCGGTGAATTCCTTTTTCTTGAACGCGCCGTAGTTGAACCCCGCCACCGCGAGCGGTACTTCTGAAACCCACTGCGACGCGGCGTAATTCTCTTCGCGCCAGCTCTTCACCAGCTTGCCCACTCCGACCAGCGTGTAGCTCTTGGGCACCTTGAATGTGAGATCAAACGTTGCGCGATCGTTGAATGCGTTTACGCTTGGATACCAACTGGTGCGCGCGCCGACCGCGAAGTTGCCCCCGCCCGCGTCCTCAATGACCTTGTCACCCTGATACTCAATCGTCACTTTGTACTGTTGGCCCTTGACCATTGGCTCGGGCCAGATCGCGTAGAACGACGCATCCTCTTTCTTCGGTTCCTGGATGAAGTAGATTTCCCGCTCGCCGGTTGTCACTCGGGTTACGCGCAGGCTCTGGAGCAGGCCGAATCTCAATAAGCGATCGCCCTCCGCAAGCGGTGCGAACGTCAATTCGCAGGTTGCGGTCAGTTTTCCGCCTCCGTCAATCGCCGTTTCGATCCGGTAATGCTGAGCGTCGATGATTCGCTTATCTTCATCGGAGCTCGCCGTGCGATTGGCGTATTCGCTTGCCAAATGCGCAAGGTACAACACACCTTCGCGTTCATTGCCGGGATTGACGTTGATCAGCCCGACCTCCTCCGGCGCAAGCATCTGAGGGATCGCCCCGCGGGGCCGCACGTAGTAGCGAAGATCGCCGTACTTCTGCCCGAACAGATACGCGGTGAAGAAGCCCTCACGTTTCGGATTGTAAATATCACAAAGCATTTCGGCATCGACGTTCTCGCCCTCGTAGGCGATAAGGTATTCGACAAGACTTCTGGGCCGCTCGGGCCGATACCGAACTCGCTTCTGGAAATCGCTCAAGACGTCGTGCGCGCGAGGCTCATTGCCGCCTGCCTGCGCCTGTCGTTTGATTTCGTCCGCCGTTCCATCGGTGAAACAAAACACCGCTTTGCTGAATGCTTCGTCAACTGTTTCCTTCTCGGTGATCAGGCGGAGGTATGCGCGTTCGAGTGCGATCGCGGGTGTGAGCGTGAACTGCGCATCGCCAACAAACACTGCTTTGACGGTGCGGCCCATCACCGCGGGAAGAAAGCTCACGTGACCGCTGCGCAAAAGGATGGTTCCGACATCGCGTTTGATCTCGAGATTGGTGACGGTGAAAGTTTCGAACTGCTCGGCGTCGCGAAGCTGGCGATAGTTTGGTTCTGAGTTCGGCGCGACCCCACCCTTGGATCCAACGTCAACCTTTTCGCGAGGAGCGGCTACCTCGAGTCGAAGCTCGACAGTGGCGGCGCGTTTCGGTTCGATGACTACCGCGCTCTCGCTGGTTTTGAAACCCGCGTGAGTGACGCTGATCGAATACGCGCCCGGCGCGAGGTTATCAAATTTGAACCGGCCGTTGTCTCCGGTCGATGCAGTGCGAGTCTCGCCGGTCGCGCTGTTTCGCAGCGAGACTTGTGCGCCGGCGATGACGGCGCCAGCAGGATCCTTCACGGTTCCGCTAAGCGAGCCCGGCTCCGTTTGCATCGCGACGGCCAGCGCAGCGGCGCAGAAAACAAATGCGACGATTGCCAGAAGCGAAACCCGCTTATACATGATTACCTCCCGGACGCGTCTGAATGCGATTCAAAAGGGCGACTAAAGGACGACGCAGAAAATAACACAGCCGGTAAGCTATTCAAAGCACAAAACTCAAATGGTGCGTGCCAGGTTTTCGAGCATACCCAATCGTCAAGAGACTGAGTGGAAACTCCGAGGATGCCTCACGGTATGTGAGATAGAGGTTCGTGATAAAGATTCCGCTTGACAGGATTCCCCATCGTGCTAGAATCCGGCCCGTCTGAATGCCCGTGAACGGGGTCGCAGAGATCCCAAGGCAAATAACAAACCTCACTGAGCGTAGTTAATAGTCGGCTAGGGGTCATCTTCCTTAGAGGCTCTGCCATGGCTGATAAAAGTTAACTTTGGTTTGGCGCACGCAAGGTTCTAGCCTTGCTCGGAGGTCGCCATGCGCGATAATCGCTTACGTTCCTTTGCTCATTTCTCTAGTCTTCTTTCCTCTGCTCGTTTCAACATAGGCGCCGGATTCTTTGCCGCCAGGCTTCGCCGGCTTCTCCTGAGACAAACAATCTGTATCGCGCTCATCTTCAGTCTGTTGTTCTTACCCGGATCGTCTTATGCGTTCGCTCAAGCGCCTGAGATCGCGACCGCGCTTGTTCGAATTTCTACTCTTCCGATCGCGCCTATCTCCGGAATTATTCGGAAGCTGTTCTCGACACGTACCCAAATTCGGCGCAAGGAAACAATGGATGACCCGCAAGAGCAGTTGCGCGGCTCGTCGTTTCTCCAAACAAACGTGTCGGCTATCAGGACGAAGGCGCTACGTTCACCGCGCTGCCTATCGACGCACTCGGCAATACGGTTCAAGGCGTGAGCGTGAGTTGGTCGTCTTCGAACACCCAAAAGGTCGAGATCGATGAAGCGGGCCGAGCCAGATTTTTACAGCCAGGTCTCGCCTGGATAAATGCGAGTGTGGGCCCGGTCACCGGAACCGCGCCGGTGCTCGTGAGGCCAAATCATCGCGGCCAGCAAACCGACGACGAATGGCGAATCGATCAAGGGAGCATCAGGCTCGATGGGTCGGTGATCGGCGAGAGTAAGTCTCCGAACGACGAGAGCAAAAGCAGTGTGGCGTCGGCGCTAGGTTCATTGCTCGATAGGATCGCGCCGGCCGCGCTTGCCCAAAACGGCGGCTCAAGCGATCTCGCATACGATCAGCTATGGAGCGAGCAACGCAACTGGGTGGGCTCGCCTCCGGGCGCCGCTGGCGACTCGATGGCGTTTGGTTCAGTCCTTCCCGAGGGCAGCAACTTCACCTGGCCGGTTTCTATCGCGGGCCTCGGAGGACGAGGACTGGCAACAGGCCTTACGCTCTACTACAACAGCCGTGTTTGGTCTCGCCGCAACAACTCCGTGGCCTTCGACGCGATCGGCGGGTGGCCAGCCCCCGGTTTCTCAATCGGATTCGGGCGTATTGTGCCGTACGAGATTGGGACCGGAACCAATCCATCGTGCAAGTACCTGCTCATAGAAGCGGACGGCACCCGGCGGTATCTTGGGAGCGGGGCGTGGGCTGGTTTCGGATACGCATTGGGAGGTCCGTTCGAGACATCGGACGGCAGTCACATTGTTTACACCGGGAACGCCCGCGATGGAGGCGATCTGCATTATCCCGACGGCACGGTTGTCAGTTACACGATGACCAACAATCGCGTGCTGCCAACGACGATCTCCGATCGAAACGGCAACTACGTTCAGATCGCTTACAAGCCTGATTGCTTCGAACAGGGAGGACAGACTTATTGTGGTGTCTTCTCACCCATCGCGATTGATTATGTGATCGACACAGTGGGCCGGCGGATTGAATTCCAGTACGACTCCAACTACCGGCTGATATCGATCACCACGCCGGGGTTTGGCGGCTCGGCTCAGAATCCGCTCACCAACACGCTGGTGCAATTCGATTATCAGACGGTCAGCGCCACCGGGACCTTCAGCGGGCTGACGGTCGAGCGGGCGGCGGGCTCGATCACCACATTGAAGCACATCTTTTTCCCCGCGACCGGCACCGGCTACTTGCCGGCGTATTCGGCATACGGAATGGTCACGAGCGTATCGGCGCGGCGTCAGATGACCGCCAGCAGTTGGCCTCCGGGGAGTCCTCCTTCGATCACCGATGGAGTAGAAAGCGCCGCCGTCGCGTTCAACTATCCGGCGTCGGGACCGCTTACCGACGTTCCTGCATTTACTCAGCGGACCGAGACCGCGGTCAACAGCCCAAGCGCTGTATGCAGCTACTCGGCAAGCACGGACGGCGCCGCGCAGACGATGACCTTCACCATAACGCGGCCCGATTCGACAACGATGCTGTTGACTCGTTCGACTAACGCTTCGTCACCGGCTAACGGCAGGGTGGTTCAGTCTGAGATGAAGAACGGCGCGGCGTCGCTTGCGAAGAGTGTGTTCGGTTACGCCAATGATGGAGGCGGCTCGCCGCAGGTGCAGTCGATCACGAGTTATGACGATCTGGGCGCGCCGGTGAAAGTGGATTTCGACCGCGATCAGTATGGGAACATTACTAACAGGCGAGAGTACGGCTATCAGGTCAGCGGGGCGTGGCAGGTGCGCAGGCGAACACATCTGGTCTACACCGTGATAGGCGGCTCGAAAAATCTGGTCACCGAAACGGCCGTTTATGACGCGCTGCTCAACACTACGGACGCAGACGACGTGATGATTGCTAAGTCGACTGATGCGTACGACAACTACGCCTCGATGGGAGGGATGGAGAACTATGGGGGAACGGCGAGCCCTCCCGGGCATCTCTCATGGTACGACGCGAACCTGACGGCGCGAGGCAACGCGACCGGCGTAACCGAGTGGACTGACATCACGGCCGGCACTACGGTTCAGCATCTGGCGAAGTACGACATCTTCGGCAACGTTGTTAAGGCTCAGGTGTCGTGCTGTCAGGAGAAAGACCTTACGATCACCGATGACACTTACTGGTCACAGGCTAACAGCGAAACCAGCGGTGATCCGAACGGCGCGCATCAAACAACCTCGGCCGATTACGACTTCAACACCAGCTTGCCGGTGTCGGCGACTGATGCGGGAGAGCTCGTGACCGGCTTCGGTTACGACGCGGCGCTCAATCCTTCGAGCGTACAGCTTCCAACCGGCGCCAGCGCGAGCGCGGGTTGAGATTATGCGAACCTGTCGTCGTCTTCGACCGTGACTTATGCCGACGGCACGGACTGGTTGGGGGATCCGGTTACAAAGACCATCACCACCTCGCAGGTCTACGATGGTTGGGGCCGGGTGATTCGGTCGGTGGATAAGAACAACGGACAAGTGAATACAAGCTACGATGCAATGGGCAGGGCAGTCAGTCGAACTAATCCATTCACCGCGGGCGGGACTCCCGGGCCGACGACGACTTTTCAATACGACCTGACGAACAAAGCGATGATAACCACGCTGCCGGGCGGCAACACAGGTCGCAGCGACTATAGCGGCAGCACGGTGACCTCAACCGATCAGGTGAATCGCAAGATCAAACGCGAGACGGACGGACTGGGGAGACTGATCAAGGTCACCGAGCAGGACGTCTCGACCGCAGCGCTGACTCAAGAGACGAGTTATTCATACAGTCTTCAGGACAAGCTGACCGGAGTGAATCAGGGCGGGCAGCTTCGAAGCTATAGGTACGATGCGATGGGAAGGTTATTGTATGAGAAGATCCCCGAGCAGTCGGCTACGATCAACGACGGCACGGGAACTATGTGGAGTTCGAAGTACAGCTACACCGAGTGGGGAGGCGTGGCGAACAAGCAAGACGCTCGCGGGGTCATTACCAGCTACGCATACGATTCGCTGCATCGGGCGACTCAGGTGAGCTACAACACGGTGTCGGGAGTGACGACGGCGCCAACCGTGACTTACGTATATGACTACGATGTGAACTACGGGACGACGGCGACCGGAAAGCTGCTGCGAGTCAACTTGGGCAGCGATTATCAGGAGCGGTACACGTTCGACGGGATGCTGCGGGTGTCGAGCGCGATTCGCACGATCGGGACTCGCACCTACACGACCAGCTACAACAGCTACAATGAAGCGGGCCAGTTGACTCAGATGACTTATCCATCGACACGGCAGGTGAGCGTTACTCATGACAACTTCGGGCGATTGAACGGGCTGACGGGTTATGTCAGTAGCATCGGTTATAGTGTCGCGGGGCAAGTAACCGGAGACACGCTGGGCAACGGCGTGGTAGAAGCCTTTGGCTACGATGCGAATCGTTTGCAGTTGACTTCGCAAACGGCAACCAAGAGCGGAAACACGCTGATGAATCTGACTTATGGCTACAACGCAACGGCGGGACAGATGGGCTCGGGTTCAACGGCCGGCAACGCGGGTCAGTTGATGTCGATCAGCGGCACGATTGGCGGATTGACCGAGAGCGCGGCTTACACCTACGACAATCTTGGGAGACTACTCACATCGAATCAGACTTCGAACGGGTCAAGTGCGCAGCGGCGATTCGCATACGACCGATGGGGGAATCGCACCGCTATGTGGGACGCGGTGAGCGGGGGGAATCAGATTCAATCGATCACGCTTCAGCAATCAGCCGGCGTGCCGACGAACCGAATAGTAAGCGTCACAAGCGGCTCGACGGTGAACTACACTTATGACGCAGCAGGGAATGTCACCAACGACGGCCTGCATTCTTATGCGTATGACAGCGAGAATCGGATCGTGAGCGTGGACGGAGGCGCGACTGCGAGTTGCGCATACGATCATCAGAACCGGAGATATAAGAAGACAGTCGGCTCTACAGTGTCCCACTACGTCTGGGAAGGGGGACAGCAACTGGCCAGGCATGACGGGAGCACGGGCGCGGTTGCCATTGACTACGTGTATTCAGGGAGCCGAATGATCGCAAAGATCGGGAGCGGTGTCACGCAGTATTTCCTGAACGACAGGCTGAGCGTGCGATTGTCGTTGGATACAAGCGGCAATATCACGGGGCGTCAGGGACATTTGCCTTTTGGGGAGGACTTCGCGGAGACGGGCACGCAACAGAAGCAGCACTTCACGAGTTATGAGAGGGATGGTGAGATCGGAGCCGACTATGCGGTCAACAGGGAATACTCGCAAACTGCGGGGCGATTCGGGTCGGCTGATCCGTATCGTGCAAGCGGATATCTGACCGACCCACAGAGCTGGAACAGATACAGCTATTCCAAAAATGACGCCATAAATCGAAAAGATCCTTCGGGCTTGGATCCGTTTATTGGTTCGTCGGGCGAAACTTCGGATAATGGACGCTCAAACCCGTGTGGTTCCTTCGGACCGAGCTTCGCGATAGACGGGTTCGAATTCTCCCGTGAGATGACCTGCATCTTTGTCTTTGCTGCCGCAATTCTGCGCGAAGTAACGCGTACACCACAAACTAGGTGCAGTGATTGGGTATCCGCATTCGTATTCGGTGACTTCGAGAGGAAGATTGCAGAGGCAGTATTCATAGAGTTTTCCGGTGACGTACAAGAGGGAATTGCGATAGCGTACGTGATCAAGAACCGTTATTGGTTTTTGAACCAGCCCCAAATAACAGATACGCTCGGATTTGGCCCGAGAGGAGCCACAATTGAACAAGTATTAGGCGCCCCGGGGGGTCAGTTCCCGGAGTACATGTCGAACGGTAAGCTGAAACCTGGATATCAACGACTGTTCGATATCGCCTGGAATTCCGAGATAGGGTCTGCGGCTTGCGACAAGTTGGTTAACGCTTACACAATCGTTTCCGCAGTGAATCTTTTTGGCTTCCCGGACCCCTTTGCCGCTCAAGGCGGTGGGTGGTTCTTTAAGCAGGGCCGTCGAAGCCCCTGTCTGATGTGCCAGTTCATAGGAACACTTGGAACACCGCCCAACGAACATAACTTTTGGACAATTCCGTATACCAATTTTACAGGCGGGGTGAAGGCACCATGGTATTAAGAGAGCGTCGCGCTAGCACTATTCCGTGTAGGCGAGGGGGTTCCTTTCTCGTTGTTTGTCTAGTTGCCTCGGCCTGCCTTTCCGCTGTCGCGTGCGGATCAATGAAGGCGCAGGATAGCACGAAAGAAGAATGCAGTCGTAAAGACCTCAAGCTCGATGAGCAGCAAATGAACTATCTCAAGGAGTCTGTCCAGAAACTACTTCAATGGGAAGCTTATTGGCAATACGATGACCCAGACGACAGAGATACCTATAATCAAAAAACAAACCTAAAAGTTGCAATGATCACATTTAGTATGAGTCGAGGAGTGATTGTGCTTATCCCTACACTCGACAACTCGGTTGTTACTTTCAAAAAGCTTATGGACGGCACAATTTCAAGCCCCAGGTCCGTGCGCAGCGGTCCGGGTTTCGCTGGAAGTTTCGAAGGCGATACGCTGATCGCGATCGCTAAGGCGCTGGGAAACTGGCGAGAATTTATTTCATTTTCCGGGAGAGCCATCGGCGAAGACCTCAATAGCGTGCCGCCGATTATTCGGGATTCTGATATGAAGAGTTACATAGAGGCCAATCGAGAATCTATCAGGTATTGCAAGATGCACAGTGAGATAACGGTCCTGCCCTTGGAGCCAATGGCATATGATCCCTTAAATGAGACTAAACAAGTCCTCTTACGGGCTATAATCGATGAGTCCACGAGGATTGCGAATGTGATGTTTCCAAAAGGCGCCAATGTCAGAATCACTGTGCCAAACTTCAACGTGAATGATGCCGGTATTTGGGTATTGCTGGAAAAGACCGGGGGCGAGGCATACATCATTGGATTGAGTCTGGATGTAATCAACCAACACTCGCCAGTCTCATTTGTCGGCACTGTCGAAACTAGAAGTAATCCCAAATATGGAATTCCGCTACGGGCGGATTCAAAGATAAAAAGAGAGGCGATCAAGTTCTTGCAGTACAGGGTCCACTAGCATCAAATAGTGTTCAGAGATCAATAATAAGATTGAAGACGGGGCCTGGGCGTGCAATTTGCACGGTCCGACTAACTTCTGGACAATTCCTTATACCAACTACACAGGGGGAGTGGGACCGCCATGGCTGTAAATCCGCTTCGTGCATCAACCTGTAGCGAGAAGCAGCTTAATGCGCTCGTTTCTATCTCACGCGTTCTAACTTATTCACTACTTCTATTGATCTATTCAGGCTGCGATCGAGCGCAAGCAAGCCGGGAGAAGAACGCCGCTAAGGCGCGTGCAGAATTGCATAATCTCGAGTTGACCCGTGATCAAATCGCTTTCATTGAGAAGAATGTAGCGAATCTGATTGCCGCCCGAACCTACTGGACATCGCGCTATGCCGATGTCGCCCCTTCCTATGTGGCGAACGCCGGAAGGAAGGTGCCGGCGAAGTACATCAGTTTTGAGTGTGCGGTGATAGTGTGGGTTGATGAACTCAGAAACGAGTCGGTCGGCTACGTAAAAATGCCTGATGGGCGCCTTGATTATCCAGCATCAGTTGACTGGACAAGCGGAGCGGAGGATATCGAGGATCTCATCAAAGCCGGGAAGATGCGCCCAGGAAATTGGGATCGCTTTGTAATGATGCTGGATTATGAACCCGAGCTCAGATTAGCGCGAGAGCAAAAAGACAAATATTCCACTCAGTTCATTTCACGCAAGGAACATTGGGTGACGGACGCAGAGATCACATTGCCGCCCTTGGGTCCGCCCAGATACGACCCGATGAATGAGACGAAGGGGTTGCTTCTTGATCGAATACTCAAGGCATCCGCACACCAAGCTGACCTGATGTTCGAGAAACAGGAGAGTGTGAGCATAACCGTGCCCGACTTCAACGTCGGAGAATCATTTGTATGGGTTCTGATCAGAACAAAGAACGGCGGAGGAGTTATAGTCAGCATAGATCTCACGACTGATCCTAAGGAGCATCCAGTCCTTTTCAGTGGCGTTGTTACTTATGACATAAGCGCTAATAGGTACGGACTCGGAGAGGAGGCTAGAAGCGCAAGAATGATAAGGCAGCGCGCACTCAAGATCGTTCGGCATACCATCAAGAACCAGGCGTAGAGCATCAAGAATGAATCAATGTCGAGAGGGGTCTGGCTTGAGTTTGTTGACATTTGGTAACAGGGCAGAACTCTCGCCGTGACGCCCAGATCAAGCCAGACCCATCTGGACGCGGTTTGATTATAGATGCCTTAAAGGTCGTGAGGTGATATGTTGCTTATGTCTGAGCACTTCACTCCTAAGCAATAGACGCATGGCCAATATAGAACACCTGAATGTACTGATCTGGGGCGGAGTTGAGAGGTGGAATCGATGGAGACGGGAGAACCCGGAAATATGCCCCGATCTTAGTGAGTCCGCGCTCTGGCAAGGCGGCGCCCGAGTCTTGCCGGGTATTGATTTCCGTTGGTGTAATCTCAACAAAACGAATTTGAGTAGGGTGAATCTCCGAGCTGCGAATCTCCAAGGGGTCGAGGCTTGGGACGCGGACTTCTTCGGAGCTGATCTTCAGGACGCAATTCTTGCTCAAGCTACTCTGATTCGCGCGAGGTTTCGCGGCTCTCTCCAAGGCGCAATCTTGAATAATGCCAATCTGAGTGGCGCGGTTATGAACAACTGCAACCTGAGGGCTGCAGACCTGACCGCGACGAACTTAACGATTGCCAGTCTGGACGAATGCGATTTGTCAGGCGCAGACCTGACTCACCCGTTTGCGAACGGTGCGAGCTTCGATAGGTCCAATCTGTCCGGGGCAAGGCTAAACAAAGCATTATTACGGGTGGTCAGTTTCGCTAATTCTATCCTCAGCGGCACAGACTTCACCGGGTCCGAGATGGGTTCGACAGTATTCGCGGACAATGACCTGAGCCAGGCTTTGGGTCTCGAGACGGTTTCGCACGGGGGACCATCCACATTCGGGATCGACACTGTATCGATCAAAGGGGGAAATCCTCATCGTTTTCCTACAGGGTGCCGGTGTGCCGGAAACCTTCCTTTCTTATTTCGGCGATCTCAGTCGATCCGCATTGGACTTCTATAGCTGCTTCCTGTCATACGCGGAACCGGATGACTCCTTCGGGCAAAAGCTCTACCGAGATATGTGCGCCGCCGGGATTCGGTGCTGGCGATGGAAGGAAGACGCCAAGTGGGGCGATACACTTATGAAAAGCATTGATGAAGCAATAATGGTATACGATAAGCTTGTAGTCGTTTGCAGCGAGGAATCTCTGAGATCCCCAGCAGTGATTCGTGAGATCGAGCGAGCGCTGCAAAAAGAAGACGACCGTGCGCGTCGTGGTCTAGATGCAAATGTTCTCTTCCCAATCAGACTCGACGACTACATCTTCGACGAGTGGAGCCATCATCGTAAGCCAGATGTAATCGCCAAGGTGGTGGGTGACTTCTGCGGCTGGCGGGACGCGGAATCATATAGCTCGTCATTGGACAGATTGACGCGCGATCTGAAGAGCGATTCAGCCGATTAGGACAAGCCCCTCATCCACAGATCCTGAACTAGAACTGTCTCAAGCGGGGTCTGGCGTTAGAGTATTGGCATCGTTGCTTACGTCCTGAGGTGCCGCGCAATCACAGCCGGCTCAGTCCCGTGATGGTTCTCTTCGCCACTCCGATCAACTCCCTCACTCGTAGCGCAGCGCAATCATCGGATCGACTTTGGCCGCGCGGCGTGACGGCAGATAACACGCCAGGAGCGCGACGCTAGCCAGCAATAAACCGACTCCGGCATAAATCAGGGGATCTGTCGCGCTCACGCCAAACAACAAAGCCTTCATCGATTGAGTCAACGCGATCGCCGCGATCAACCCAATACCCATTCCAATAAGAACGAGCGTCAACCCTTGCCCGATCACCAGTCTCATCACATCCGCCCTCTGGGCGCCGAGCGCCATTCGTATCCCGATCTCGCGAGTCCGCTTCGATACCGTGTAAGACATCACACCATACAAACCAATCGCTACGAGCGCCAACGCCAGCATTCCGAATACGCCCAACACCCATGCCGCGATGCGCGCAGGTAACATCGGCAGACTCATTCGCTCAACGAATGTGCGGCTCGCGACGGGAAGGTTCGGATCGAGTTGCCGCACTTCATCTCGAATGGAAGCGATCAGCTTCTGCGCATCGGCGGCCGCGCGCACGATGACAATCGTAGATCCGGAGTATGACTGCCACAGCGGGCGAACGACGTATGGCTTCGGGTCTTCATTCAGGCCCGCGTATTTGCCGTCCTCGACGACGCCGATCACCTGACGCCTTGGCGATTCAGGGCTACCCATGCGAAAGCTTTTGCCGACCGGGTCTTCTCCGGGATAAAAGCGGCGCGCGAAAGTTTCGTTGACGATGGCGACAGGCGCGGCGTTCTGATCGTCCTGTTCTGTGAAATCTCGGCCCTGGACCAGTCGCGTTTCCATAGCCTGAAAGTATCCGGCGGTTGCGCGATTGAACATCGCCACCGGCATGTTGCGCTGCGGAGGCTGGCCTTCGATGAATACTTTGTCTCGGGAGAAATGCAGATCGACCGGCGCCGAATCCGCAAGACCCGCAAACTGCACGCCCGGTAACGCGCGCACTCGATCGAGCAAGTGCTTTTGAAACTCACGGCCGCGCGCGTCCTCGTAGCCTTGCAATCGCAAGTCGAATGAAACTTCAACGGCGCGCTCGGGATTGAATCCGAGATGGATCGTCTGTGCCTGTTGCAATGCTCGCAGCATCAGACCGCCGCCGATCAATAGCACAAGCGACAACGCTACCTGCGCAACGATCAAGCTGTTCTTCAGCCACGACCGCCGATATCCGCCGAATGAAGCGTCATCCTTGAGCGCCGAAACCAGATCGGTCTTTGTCGCCTGCCACGCCGGCAGCAACCCGAACAACACGCCGGTCGCAAGCGAGATCAGCAAGGTGAAGATGAATACGCGACTGTCGATTGCTACGTTGAGCGCGAGGGGAACGTCGATCGGGATTTTGAACGCAACGACGAGGGCGGTCAGCCGGAGCGCGAGCACCAATCCGAGCGCGCCGCCCATCAGCGCAAGCACCACGCTTTCGGTCAAAAGCTGACGGATCAACCGCGAGCGGCTTGCTCCCATCGCAAGACGAACCGCGATTTCACGCCGGCGTTCGGCCGCGCGCGCGAGCAGCAGATTCGCGAGGTTGATGCAGGCCAGCAACAGCACGAGTCCGACTATCACCATCAGCAATCCGGCGAAGCCAAGCACCGGCCCGCGCATGGAATTCCCAATCAACCCCGGCGCGGAGAGCGTGATTCGCTTGCCTTCGTTGTCGTTGGGAAACTCGCGTTCGAGTTGCTCGGCAAGTTCGTTCATCGACGCTTGCGCCTGTGCATAGCTGACTCGAGGTTTTAACCGGCCCTGCACGAAAATGTTTTCGACTCCGCGGGCATCCATCCAGTTTCTGCCGGCTTCGAGCTGCGCCTGCATCGATAGCGGGAACCACAGCTCGGGCGCGGCGACGATTTCAGTGCCGTTGAATCCACGCTCGGCGACCCCGATTATCGTGAAGCCTCGTCCGTTCACGATCACATCGCGGCCGATGATAGCCGGGCTGCCGCCGAATCGTTGTTGCCAGCATTTGTAGCTCACAACAGTGAAGGGACTCGCGCCGGGCGCGCCGTCGTCCTCAAGTGAAATCAAACGCCCGAGAGCTGCGTTCACGCCGAGCGCTGAAAAGTAGTTTCCCGACACCTCGAAGCCCCACAGCCTTTCATTGATTCCATCGTGGCTGAGGCTCAGCGGCGTGAAGCGATATGCAATGAGATCAGAGAACGCGTCGTTGCGATCGCGGAGGTCTTTGTAGTTTGGATACGAGAATGAAGGAAAGGTACGGTTGTCCGAAGTGTTGTTGAGCGCGACCAGTTGCTCGGGCTTCGAAACCGGCAAGGGCCGCAGCAGCACCGTGTTGATCATGCTGAAGATTGCCGTGTTCGCGCCGATGCCAAGCGCAAGCGAAAGCACGGCGACGACCGTGAAGCCCGGATTCTTGCGTAACATTCGCGACGCATAGGGCAGGTCCTGCAATAAATCTCGAAACATATTCTTTCTCCTGGCTCCGGGCACCACGGGTTCGGAAGCCGGGCCCTCGATACGGGCCAACTCCGCCGCCAATAGATTTCTATCTCTCAACTCAGACAGCACCGCGCGAAATGCTTGAGGGTACGCCATGCCGGTTGAAAGCAATTCCGCATATCGATCTTCGAGATGCTGAGCGAGCTCTTCGATGATCTCGGTTTCGCGAACGGGATCGAGTTTCAGATCGGCCAATCGATTTCTGATTTCTTCTTTCCAACTGGTCATTGCAAACTTTTCACTGCGTCACGCAGTTTCAATTCTGGTTATGCGATTGATCGCGGCGACAAACTCTTCCCAGCCGCTGCGCTGAGCGGCTAGCACCTTTTTGCCTTCGCGGGTGAGCTTGTAGTACCGCCGCCTGCGCTGCCCGGCCTTCTCGACCCAGCGCCCCTGAATCCATCCGCGTTTCTCGAGCCGGTAAAGCAGCGGATAAAGCGAAGCGACGTTGAATCGCAGCACGCCGTCCGATCGCGCTTCGATGAGCTTGCTGATTTCATAGCCGTGCCGAGCTCGCACTTCCACCAGAGAGAGAATCAACAGCTCGGCGCTTCCCTTCTTCAACTCGCGGTCGAGCATCGGTGAATTGGTATATTGCATAGCGACATATTACTCAGGAGCATATTTGATGTCAAAAGAGATTGTTTGCTTTCTTCGCGCGCCCGCTCTTTGCCTTACGCTCGGATGAGCCCAAGTTTTGGCGGAGGCTGTGTATGAAACGTTCGTAGTCCGGCCTTCAGGCGGAAGTTAGTAGCTTGCACTCACTCTGAATTACAAACTTCCGCCTGAAGGCCGGACTACGAACTTTTCACACAGTCTCTCCCGTGGGTGGTATTCTCGTGTTCACATTCTCTGTCATTATTTGAAGCGCGAGAAAGTGACGCTGCACTGCATGAATCTCGTTGGCCGTTTGGCTCGCGGGCCATGCGTGCTATATTAATGCCCGGCTTGAGCAACGATCTCGCGGCGAAATGACTGGCGAGACTCTTTCGGGCGGATCTCCTCACGAAATCAACCGGCTTTCAGAAGCTCCACTGAGAGTCAGACGTTTTTGCTCTCAAGGAGAACTTTCATGAGTGCTTCCCTCAACACGGCACAGCAATATTTGGACAAGGGTCTGGGTTTTTATAACAAGGGCTGGCTCGATGAGGCGATCAACAGCTATCGCATGGCCATCGAGATGCGCAGCGGAAATTTCCCTCGCGCATATTACCAGCTAGCTCGCGCGCTTCTGGATGCCGGTGACGTCGGCGGCGCGATCGACGCTCTGCGTTCATCCATCGAGCAGCAACCTGATAATCCCGACGCGTACTACTCGCTCGGTCTCACGCTTGCCCGGCGCGGCGAGTATCCCGAGGCGATCGGCGCCTATCGCAAAGCCATCGAACAACGCAGCGGCAATCATCCGTGGGCTTATCATAATCTCGGCATAGCTCTTCTGAGGCGCGGCGATTTCGGTGAGGCCGTCGACGCGTTCAACAGCGCGATCGAACAGCGGCACGGCGATTTTCCAAAAGCATGGCACAACCTCGGCGTGGCGTTCGCCAGACGCGGCGACCTGGAACAGGCTGCTGGAGCCTTTCGCAAGGCGCTCGAGCAGCGGCACGGCAATTATCCCGATACTCAATTCGAATTGGGGCGGGTGCTTGTCGAGAAGGGAGACCTGCCCGGCGCGGTTCAGTCGATTCGCGCGGCGATCGAGCAGCGACGCTCGCCTTTTCCGCAGGCTCACTTCGAGTTGAGCCGAGCGCTTTTCGGATTGGGACAACTCGAAGAGGCGATAAGCGAGGCGCGCGGTGCGCTCGAGAGCCAGCCTGTCTATCCCGAAGCGCACTATGCACTCGGACGCGCTCTCGCTCGAAGGGGTGACCTGACCGACGCAATCGAGTCTTATCGCACGGCTATAGCCCAGCGCGAGCATTTTCCGTGGGCGTATCACGACCTGGGTGTCGCGCTCGCTCGATTGGGCACGCTTGAAGAAGCCGTCGAAGCGTATCAAAAAGCGATCGAGCAGAATCCGCGGTTCCCGCGCGCGCACTACGATCTTGGGAGTGCGTTATACAGTCTTGGCCGCGTGTCGCAAGCCACGGAAGAGTTCAGCGCGGCGATTACCCTGCGAGGCGGAAGCTACCCGGACGCGCATTATGAACTCGGGCGCATCTACGCCGGTGAGCAGCGTCTCGATCTTGCAATCAGTTCGTTTCAAACCGCGATCTCGCAAAACGAAAAGTTTCCCGAAGCCCATCACGAGCTTGGCCTGGCGTTGTATCGAAACGGCGCGCTTCCCGATTCCGTAGCTTCGTTCCGCGCCGCGATTCAGCAGCGAGGCGGCGAATTCGCTCGCGCTCATCACAACCTCGGTCTCGCGCTCGCGGATCTGAATGTGCTCGATGAAGCAACGAAGGAGTTCCGTCTTGCAATCGAGCAACAGCCGGTTTTCCCGCGGGCGTTTCGAAACCTCGGCCGCACGCTCTACCGCTTGAGCGATCTGGACGGCTCAATCGCCGCGCTGCGGACCGCGGTCGATCAGCGCGACGGCGAATTCCCGGAGGCTTATCACGATCTCGGGCTCGCCTACTTCAGCAAAGGCCAACTCGAGGAGTCGATCGGCGCGCAACGCAAGGCGCTCGATCAATCAAAAGAATTCGCCGAAGCATATTTCTGGCTTGGCACCGCTTACAACGCGAAAGGCGAAGTTGAAAAAGCCATCGAATCTTACAACGGCGCGATCACCAGCCGCCGCGGCCCATATCCCGACGCTCACTACAACCTCGGTCTCGCGCACCAGCGAATCGGAGAACTCGATAAAGCGATATCGTCTTATCGCACGGCGCTCGCGCAGAATGAAACTTTTCCCCCGGCCCATTACAGCCTCGGGGCAGCGCTGCTCGAGACGGGTCAGCTCGATGAAGCGATCACTGAGTTGCGCCGGGCACTCGCTCAGAACGACGAGATGCCCTGGGCGCATCACCGTCTCGGCGTCGCGTTGTATCAAGCCGCCGAGCTCGAAGAATCAATCCAGGAATTGCGCCGCGCGATCAAGCAACAGCCGGTCTTCCCCGAGGCTCACTTGCATCTCGCGCGTTCGCTTTACGATTACGGAGATCTGACGGGCGTCGTTGAGACGTGCGAGCAAGTCATCGCGCGGCACGGCACTGAGTTTCCGGAAGCGCATCATCGGCTCGGCCGCTCGCTTTATGATCTGGGTGATCTTGACAGTGCTGTCGGCGCGCTCCGAGCGGCGATCGGTGCGAATCCGAGGGTGGCCGAAGCGCATCGCGATCTCGGCCGCGTGCTTTACGACATGGGTGATCTCGATGGCGCGATCGTGGCTTACCGATCAGCGATCAGCAATCGTTCGGATTATCCGATCGCTCATCATGATTTGGGTCTCGCGTTGTATGAAGGAGGCGAACTCGAAGAAGCCGCCGCCAGTCTTCGCCTCGCGACCGCGGGATTGAAGGACGGGTTCCCCGCGGCCTGGCACAACCTCGGGGTCACGCTTTACGATCTCGGCGAAATCGATGAAGCAATCAAATCTTACAGGACCGCGATCGAGCAACGCGGCGGGCGCTACGCCGAAGCGTTTTACAATCTCGGCAACGCGCTTTACGCCCGCGGAGAGATCGCGGAATCGGTGGGAGCTTACGAGACGGCAATCGAACAGCAACAAGGCAATTTCCCTGACGCGCATCGCAATCTTGGGAACGCGCTTGCGCGGCTTGGCGATCTGGATCGCGCGGCCGGCGCGTTGAAGCAGGCAATCACGCAGGGCGATACCGCGGCCGATGCGCATCACGATCTCGGCCTTGTGCTATACGGACGCGGACAGCTTCAAGAGGCAATTCGCGAGTTTCAGTTGGCTCTTGAAATCGGTAACGGAAATGACGCTGAGGCTCACCGCAATCTCGGCCGTGCGCTCTACGAGAGCGGCGATCTGGAACAGGCTCGCAAGGAATTCGAAACAGCAATCGCTCAACGAGAAGGCGACGCGGGCACGGGCGAGGGGGCGAAGCGGCGAAGGGGCGAGGGGGCGACAGCATTATTGGGAAGTGAAACGGCCGAAACCGATTCGGCGAAGGGAAAAACCATTACGATCGCCGCGTCTCCCCGTCCCCCAGTCTCCCCGTCCCCCAGTCAGCCTTCCTTCCCCGAAGCGCATTTGGATCTGGGCCGCGTGCTGTACGACATTGGCCAGGGAAACGAAGCGATCGCCGAGTTTCGAAGGGCGATTGACGGCCGTTCTGTCTTCCCAAGAGCTCACTACGAGCTTGGCCGCGCGCTGATTCGGGCTGGACAACTGACCGAGGCAATGACCGAGCTTAAGACCGCGGTCGAGCAGCAGGAAGGGACCTTCGCGGAAGCGCATTTTCAGATCGGGCTGCTGCTATCGCGCCAGGGCGATGTTGAATCGGCGCTTGATTCCTACCAGACGGCGATTAAGCAATCGGGTGGAGTTTACCCCGAAGCTTATTACCATTTGGGGCTGGACCACGTTCGAGTGCGGAACATGAAAGCGGCTCTGGAAGCCTATCGCAAGGCCATCGAGCAGCGCGGCGGCTTTTACCCGGAGGCGCATCAGGATCTGGGACGGGTCTTGTATTCGACGGGCGATCTTGAAGCCGCAAATGAAGAGTACTCGATTGCAGTGCGCCAGCGGTCGCCTCATCAGGCGGAAGCGGCTGCTGAACGAGAGGCGCACGCGGCGCCGGGCAAGTCGCGCAAATCGCGCCGCACTGAAGTGACTGCCGAGGAGCTTGGGACCTCGCTCCGCCAGGCGCCGGCGGCGGCCGACGCGGGCAGAAGCGCTCAGGCACCCGCGGATCATGCGCCGGCTCGCGAAGCTTCGAGCGCGCGGAAAGACTGATTAGCCTTGTTGGGCGAGAATCGCGGCTCAGCGTGAAGCCTGAACGGCCATCACGTCTTTGAATTCTCGAACAAAGGTTCTCATCTCGGTCATTGTGCCAAAGCTGGCCCGCACGTGTTCGGGCATCGATGGGAACAACCGCCCTACGAGCACGTTCCGTTTCTTCAGCGCATCTATTACAGGCTGAGCCGGGCGATTTATCCCAATCATCACAAAATTTGTCTGCGAGGGAATTGGTTTAAAGCCCATCGCGCTCAATTCGCCGGTGACGAAGTCCCGCACTTCCGAATTCATCTTGCGAACGCGAGCAATGAATTCTCCGTCACTCTTGAGCGCCGCCATCGCAGCCGCCACCGCGAGTTGATTCGGATTGTTGGCAATGCGCCGCTTCGCCATTCGCGCGATCAGATCCTTGCGCCCGATCGCGTAGCCGATTCTGATTCCCGCCATTCCATAAATTTTCGAGAATGTGTGCGAGACAACCACCGGTCTTCCCTCTTTGACGTAGCGCAAACAACTTTCGTAATCAGCCGTGTCCACGTATTCGCCGTACGCTTCGTCGGACAGCATAACAACGCCCTTCGGAAGCCGGCGAACGAAGCGCTCGGTCGCCTCGCGATCGATGAACGACCCCGCAGGGTTCGATGGATTACAAAAGAAAATCATTCCGGCGCCGCGGCTCGCTTGCAGCATTCGAGGCAAATCGTGCTTGTAATCCGAGTTCAGTTTTATCTTAATCGCGCGCGCGTGAACGAACGGGCAGTAGCCGGCGACCGCTTCGAAGGTGGGCTCGGCCACGACTGCCGCGCGCGTCGAGTTGCAGAAGGCTTCGGTGGCCATCTTGAGGACTTCAATCGATCCGTATGCGAGCAAAACATTTTCCTTCTCGAGACCAAATCGTTTGGCGATTGATTCCTCGAGCGCTTTCGGTTCCTCAATCGGATAGCGATAGGACTTGGAATCGACGGCGGCCTTCAAGGCTTCCGCCGCCGCCGGCGCGAGCCCGTACGGAGTTTCATTGCGATGAAGTCTCAGGGGCTCGCGATCAACAGCCGCCGCTTCAAGATTATTACGGCCACGCGCGGTCGCGCCGAACGGCGAAGGCAAAGCGACGCTAACCGAAGCTGCGCCCAGCGCCGCGCTGGTCATAAACCCGCGCCTGGTCAATGATGTTTTGGTTTTCACCTCGAGCCTCCTGATTTTTGCGGCATCTTAACAAAGCGTTGCCCGCCTTACAACGAACCTGCCATCAAAAACAATCGCGGGCTTTCAGGAGCCAGTATCCTTGATTATCGTGCAGGAGAATCGACAGAAACTGCTCGACCGGCTTGACCTCTCGCCGAGTCCGGTAGTAGATGAATGTCAGCGCGGAGAATTGAGACGGGCACACAGTGGACGGACACCTTGCACCGCGTTTGATCATTCGTCGCGATTCATTTTGGAGGTCAACATGAATAAATTGAGAAATGCTTTGAGCATCGGTATGCCGGTGATCCTGTTCACCCTCTTCGCGCCGCCCGCGAGCGCGCAGGATTGGGCGAAGGCTCGGCTCGATAAATCACCGCGTCATCAGGAATGGGTCAAGGTCAAACAGGGCGCGCGCACGGTCAACGCGTTTATCGTCTACCCTGAAGTCAAAAACAAAGCGACCGCCGTCGTTGTCATCCACGAAATATTCGGCATGAGCGACTGGGTTCGCAGCGTCGCGGATCAACTCGCCGAAGCCGGCTACATCGCAATCGCGCCGGATCTTCTTTCAGGCATGGCGCCCGGAGGCGGAGGGACTGCGGATTTCAAAGACAACACCGCGATCGGGCAGACGATCCGCGATCTCCCGCCGGATCAGATCACTGCCGACCTCAACGCGGTAGCAGATTATGTTTCGAAGCTGCCGGCTGCAAACGGCAAAGTCGCGGTAGGCGGATTCTGCTGGGGCGGCTCGCAGACATTTCGTTTCGCGACTAATCGTCCGAGTCTCGCGGCGGCGTTTGTGTTCTATGGCACAGGCCCGGATGACCCGGCAGCAATCGCGAAGATCAAAGCCCCGGTATACGGCTTCTACGGCGGCGCCGATGCGCGCGTGACCTCGACGGTCCCCAAGAGCGAAGAGCTGATGAAAGCCGCGAGCAAGAAGTATGATCCGGTGACTTATGAAGGCGCGGGCCACGGTTTCATGCGAGCCGGCGAAGCTCCGAACACGAACGAAGCGAACAAGAAGGCTCACGATGAGGGATGGGTGAGGTGGAAAGCGGCGCTCAAGAAGCTTTGAGACACCACTAGATCACTTTCAGAATCTCGCTCTTTGGAATTCCTTTGGCTCTGGCGACTGCCGTCAGAATGGAGTTCAAGGTTCCAACGCGCAGGGAATCATGCTCAGGCACAGAGAGTCGATGATGGACGGGAGTATCTGTCTCCAGGACAATGTGACTGCCAACCTGATGCACGCGGCGATATCCGAAGTTCTTGCAAAGCATATTCACGAGATCGGTGCCGCTAAGGTCGCGTGGGAGTTTCATGCGACAGCAAAGACCTCATCGCGTACGAGATGGAGCCGGACAAGCGCGGGCCTTGGCTGGTCAAAAAAGTGGGCGTTGACTGCTTCCTGTACGTTGGCGCGCAATGCTTCCCAATTATCGCCCTGGGTGAAAATGTCGTGACTGAGACATTCGGCGACGAACCCACCATCTTCTTCCTGGTTGACGGTGAAGACGATTTCCATGCGCAGAATTTTGTCAGGTGAGAAGTTAGCGTGCAAGCGCTGTTTGTGAATGGTGGAGGAAACGCATCGTGCGCCAGGCTGGCATGGTTAGCAGATTCTCCAATGCCGAACTAATCCATCCAACGCGATAGCCGACTCGAAAGCAGTTCTTCGCAACAAATCGAAATGACTATTTCATCGTCACAAGATCTGCTCCGCCATAATAAAGTCCATTGAACAGGAACTTGAACGTCCCGTGAGGCTGGCCGCGAAAGGTTATCTCAGGGCCGAAGAGAAACAACTTGCCTTTGCCTACTCTCGCTTCGGCCACCGCAACGCCATCCTGCAGATACTTCTGACCCCAGGCCCAGCCGCTCCGAAGCGGCTTGTCGCTGTCGAACCATGCGACAGGTTTGACGCCCATCATCGAAGCGTCGGGCCTAAACCTGAACACCGAGCTGTTGTCGAAAAACACGTCGAGCCTGTCAGTCATTCCGTACGCCAGCGGATTCGTGTTATCAACTCGCACTTGAAGCACCGATCCAGGAATGTAATATTTCTCGCGCGGTAGAGCGCGCTCCGTTCCGTCTTGCTGTTTTTCCATCAACGCGTTCGCGATCGGGAGTCCCGTGTTGTAACCGAGACTCGTCGAGCTGCCGATCGTGAGAATCGATCCGCCGGCTTCCAGGAATTCGCGCAGCTTCGGAACTGTCTTTGCGGCCGTTACGTTGCCGAGGCGGTCTCGAAACTCGGCCGGGATGCTTTGAGGATCGATCGGTCCGCCAAACCCGCCGCCTCCACCCGCCGCTCCGCCGCGTCCATCCCGAAGAGGAATTCCGCCATCGACAAAAATTAACACATCAAACTTGCTCGCCAGGTTCCCCGCATCAAGCGTCGGCGGATAGACAACCGTGAACGGAAACTCATACTGCTCCAGAAGCCAGCGCACCCAACCCGACGGCATCGACCCGCCGTAGCGATCCCACAACCCGATTCGCAGCGCGCGCAGCTTGTATGCTTCGCCCGATGGCTTTGAAGCTACGGCATCGAAACTCAGTCCGATGTCGTCCGCTAGCTTCTGAAGTTTCGCGAGGGTCGACGGCTTTGCCGGAATGAAGATCGCGCCGGGACCATAAGCCTTGCCGCCGGCGTTGATTTCCTGCTTGAGCCAATAGACTTCTTCGCCACTTGCAAGCAATCGATTCACCGCAATGATCGAATCGTTTACTCGGTGATCCAGCAGGAAGCCCGCGGCATTGGCAACGTTGTTGACTTTTCCCGGCCACGGTTTTACCAGTCCGTTGATCTTTTCAAACGGCCCGTCGAATCCATCGAGCACCCGGTCAAACACGATGCCCATCTGATAAGCCACCGTGTATCCTGCGTTGTCATACGGTGGAGTCGGAGGACCCCCCGGGTAAGGGATATCATCCGGGTGATCTTGCGGCTCGAACATATCGAGAACGTGAGGACGGAACGCTTGCGCGGTTTTTACTACAAACGAACCCGCGGGGTAGGTTTTCCCGGAAACACTAAAGGAACTCGCCGCGCGATGAATCGTGATGCCGGTTTTCACCAGCGTGTTTATGAATTTGATCGCGGTCAAAAAGTCCGGCTGATCGGATGGGATGATGAAGCCTCGCGGGTCGCGTTTGTCGGGGGCGTGAAGCATCTCGTAGTACTTCATCGGCAAGCCCCGTCCCTGTCCGCCAAAGCCCTGAGGCGAGTCACCCGCCGGCGCAGCATCTCCGGCTGCCGGTGCGGCGCGACGGCCCTGACCTTCGGGCCCTGTGCCCGCGCCTTGAGGCATGTCTTTTGTGACCTGCGCCTGCACCTCCGCAATGTTCTTCGGAGTTATCGTCCAGTAATCTTTGCTTCCACGCTCGATCGAGTTTTTACCCATGCAATAGATGTTGAACAGGAAATCTTCCCGATGCTTCGACGCGAGATCGAGCACCGCTCGATTAGCGGTTATCGAGTAGTCGATCGACTGGCGGAAGTGCCACTGCTGAGGCGCGACCGGGTAAGGAAAATCTCCTTTCGCGAGTTGCCGCTGAAGAAAGAATGGGATTTCAATCGGTGTCGGGTTGCCGATCGACTCTGTCAGCAACCCGATCATGTTGTGAAAGTAAGTCACAGTGCGAAGCCCGCCGTTCCACCACGTCGAATACGACGACCCTGATCTCATCGTCGCGCCGGGTTTGTTCTCGGCCACGAATCGGCTGTGCATCGCCGCGCCGACCAGATCAATTCCGAGCGGGATCAGCGGATCAAAATAGTAATTGAACGGATCGCGAAACGGAGGCGCAAACAACACCGTGCCCGCGGGTCCGGTTTGATGGTGGTTGTAGACGATCTGCGGAAACCACTCGTGAAAGAACACGTGATTGATGGCTTCGGTCTCGGGCTGATTCGACATGTAAAAATCGCGATTATTGTCGTGCCCGATGTACTTCTGATAGAGCCGCGGAAGCCCGGCAGTCGATCGCTTCAACGGGTCTTGTTCGCGCATGTACCAGTTGGACACGAGATCAAGTCCGTCGGGATTCACAGGCGTCGCAAGCAGAATCACGTCTTTCAATATCCGCAGAGTCTCCGCGTCATTCATGCTCACCATCTGATAGACGAGTTCCATGAGCTGCTGCGCCCCGAGCACTTCGGTTGCGTGCAAGCCGCCATCGACCCACACTACGGCTTTGCCTTCTGAGGCGAGCGCTCTTGCTTGTTCGTCGGTTAAGCCTTCCGCGGTTGCGAGTCGCCGCGCGATTTCCTTGTAGCGATCAAGTTTCTTTTGATTCTCAGGCGCGGTGATGATGGCCATGATCATCGTTCGGCCTTCAGCGCTATGGCCGATGTCGACTAGCTTCATGCGATCCGATTGCGCGGCGAGTTTCTTCCAGTAATCAACGAGTTGAGCGTAGTTGGCGAGTTGATAATCGTCGCCGAAGTTGAACCCGAGCTGTTCCTTCGGCGACGTGATTCTGGATTGTCCGACGGCGGAGACAGTGAGTAATGATACGGCGATGAGAACCGAAGCAAGGTTAAGCCTGCGCCTGTTCATAAGCACCTCAAGAGGCGTTGAGATTCCACTGTTAAGGAAGCCGAGCAGTTGCGCGCGCCCGGCGGCCAGCTAGTATATCTGACTGTGAGAAGTGATCAATAGCGGAACGTCGCAAGTAGATACTTAGCGGAATACCTGCTGGTGATCGACGGTACCGTCTCTTTGCGGCGCAGAAAACCAACTGTCCACTGTCTACTTCGAAGCTTTAGGTTTCATCCATACTCGCGAGGATTCTACTCCATAGGCCGCAAGCACCATTCGAAGGCAAGCCGCGAGGCAGGAACTATACTTCTCTTGCGCGTAGAAAGGCGGCCTTAATAGCGGCATGGTGACGCTTCCTCAATCTGCCGGCTAGAAGATAGATCTGCTCCGAGTCGGTATGATCTTGCAATTCACCTGTGTTCAAATTGATTGTCGCTTCGCCTACCTGACCAGCCACATATCCTGGCGTTACAAGAAGGATCGGAACGCTCCACTTCTCGTGGAGCATGTCTAGTGCGGGATCGCCCGCACAGAACTGCGTCCCAATCTGAGACAGCAAGAAGCGATTGACCCGCGCGCGCGCCTGCGTCGCATCGAGTGTCGCCTTCCAACCGCTGCGTATGGATTTCTGTCGCCTCATTGTGGCTGCAATCAACCTCCGATCACCGCAACATGCTCCTGCAGTGTACTACTAACCTTCCCTAACTCGAAAGTTTCCTCACGCTCAACAAGGCGCAAACGTGAAGATCAAAACTCCCAGCACAAACCACAGCAACGCGAAGATCAACCCGTAGCCGAAGAACCCGCGGAAATTCACTCGCGCGACGCCCGCCACGATCACATACCAGAACGGCGCGATCAAGTTTCCCATGTGATCGCCGATGCTCAGCGCCAATAGGCCGCGTTGCACGGTTACCCCGGCAGCAGTTGCGGCTGCAGATGTCACGTAGCCCTGGATCACCCATTGCCCGCCGCTCGAGGGAACAAAGATTGCCACGATAGTTCCGGAAAACGCCGCGAGAAACGGAAACGAATAAGGCGTCGAAACCGATGAGACCAAACCCGCCAGAACTTCTCCGACTGATGTGAACTGAATCAGTCCGGCGACCCCAGCGTACATCGGATAGATGATGATCACCGGCCAGCAGGACACCACCGCGTGCTGCAGCGTTTGCGTGAAGCGGTAGATCGTCCGGTGCAACAGCAAACAAGTGAATAACAGAATCGTGTTGAGTGCGTTTATGTCGAGGCTGAGGTGCTTTGCGCCGAAGTGGTTGCACAACCAGCCCACCAGAACCAAACAGATCACAAGAGGAACGATCGGATTTCGTTCGAGGCGCTCAGAGAAGTTCGCCGCTCCCGGATCGATTAGCTTTCCCTCTTCGCTCAGCTTGCAGGCGTCCGGGAACTCCGACACGGGCCGGCAATTCTTCGGCATCAGCAGGTAACCCACTATGATCAGAATTGCGGCGAATGATACTTCGAGGATGATCGCGGCCGGCGACCATATCGTCGAACTCAAAGGGAGAATGCCTATGTTCTTCTCGAGAAAGTGACCCGGAGTCGCCATCAACAATGCGGCGCTCGATGATAATCCGAATTGCCACGCCGCGTTGGCAGCCCACAGCAACGCCAGCAGGAAAAGGAAGTCGAGCTTGATGCCTTTGCGTTCAGCCTCGCGAGCGAAGTGAACGGCGACAAGGGGAGTCAACGCGATTCCAAGCCCCCAATATAAGTACGCCGCTGCGGCAGTCACCACCACCGACAACGCGATCGCCTGGAACTGCGTTTTCGGCAATCGGGAGAGACGCGTGATCGCGGTTTTGAAAAACGGCGTCGCTCCGAGCACAGAACTCAGCACGATGATCAGAGTCATCTGCATGGTGAATGGCAACAGCATCCACAGGCCCTGGTAGTACGCATCGAGGGTCTTGCCCGGCGAGTTGCCAAGCGCGAGCGCCATTCCAGCGAGAATCAAAAGTAGAATCACCGAAGCGGTTATCGCATCGGGCACGAATCGGCCCATCGCGCGCGCGAATATTTCGAGGATGCCCGGCCGCGCATTGATATCTACGGTCGTCTTAGTCGTCGCCATTTGTAGTCCTGCGTTCAAAGCGGGCGTTCAGAGTACCGGCTTTAGCCGGGCCTTACACTGCTTCACCGCAAACCCCGACTAAAGTCGGTACTCTGAGCACCCGCATTCCGAACGTCTTTCTTTCAACAGAAGTAGCTGCTACCGAGAAATCTGAGAACATTATTCGCTGTCTACGTTCAAAGCGGGCGTTCAGAGTACCGGCTTTAGCCGGGCCTTA